>JAEEGH010017107.1_pt1 | contig 15517 bp, 11 predicted proteins | sample 9134181 | NCBI WGS metagenome assembly JAEEGH01 (sample SAMN16246544, study PRJNA631951) | gut metagenome | biome: gut microbiome; feature: rumen; material: DP-attached | host: Bos | place: Iran: Karaj | collected 2018-10 | reverse complement strand
AGAACTTTTACAAGTGTGGTAAAATGTAAGAAATATGAAAGCTCTTACATTAGGTCAAGATTTGCAACTTTTTTGTTTATAAATGAACTGACAAAGAATAAGTTATACAGTATCATAAAACCAGCGTAAACGAATGGGAATGGGCCCATATCAGTATATTTTTATAAAAAAAGGGAGGAAGTCATGGAACTTAGAACAGCATGTTCACCCAGGGATGAAAAACATTATGATACCAAGAGACTTAGAGAAGAGTTTCTTATCGATGATCTTTTTCAGCCGGATACAATAAAGCTTGTTTACAGCCATATTGACAGAATCATTACCGGATCAGCAGTTCCTGTAAAAGAGGAACTTAAACTTACTGCAGGAGATGAGCTCAGAGCAGAGTACTTCCTTCAGAGACGTGAAATGGGTGTTATCAATATCGGTGGAGCAGGTGTTATCACTATCGACGGCAAAAAGTATGATGTAGATTACAAGCAGGGAATGTACATCGGAATGGGAGCAAAAGATGTTTCTTTTGCAAGCTGCGATGCTACAAAGCCAGCCAAATTTTATATAAACAGCGCACCTGCACACAAGACATACCCTACAGTTCTTATTAAAAGAGAAGGAACTCCTTCTGAGGATGTTGTTATCATCAAAGATGAGAATAAGAAAGAACTTGGCTGTCTTGAACAGGCAAACCATAGAGTTATAAATAAGTACATTCTTCCAGGACAGGTTGAAACATGTCAGCTTGAAATGGGTATGACAGAGCTTAAACCGGGAAGCGTATGGAATACAATGCCATGTCACACACATGACAGACGTATGGAAGTATATCTTTACTTTGATATTCCTGAAGATGCACTTGTAATGCACTTCATGGGAGAACCTACAGAAACAAGACATATCATTATGAGAAACGAGCAGGCTGTTATCAGCCCAAGCTGGTCAATTCATTCAGGATGCGGAACTCAGGCATATACATTTATCTGGGGAATGGTCGGAGAGAATCAGGACTTTGATGATATGGATGACTGCGCAATGCAGGATCTTAAGTAAATATTAGCAATTTACAGCGGAACTTTAATATTTTAATTCACATTATTTTAGGAGGATACGAAAATGCAGGACTTTTTAAAGAACTTTTCACTTGAAGGCAAAGTAGCTTGGGTTACCGGAGCTTCTTACGGACTTGGACTTGCTTATGCAGTAGCTTTTGCAGAGAGCGGAGCAAGAGTAGTATTCAACGATATCAATCAGGAACTTGTTGACAAGGGAATGGCTGAGTACAAAAAGCTTGGTATCGATGCTTTCGGAGCTGTTTGTGACGTAACAAAAGAAGATCAGGTTCAGAACTTCGTTGCTGAAGTTGAAAAGAACGTAGGAACAATTGATATTCTTGTTAACAATGCAGGTATCATCAAGAGAATTCCTATGATAGATATGACAGTAGATCAGTGGCAGCAGGTTATCGATGTTGACCTTACAGGTCCTTTCATCTGCTCAAAGGCTGTACTTCCAGCTATGATCAAGAAAGGAAGCGGAAAGATCATCAACGCTTGCTCAATGATGTCTGAGTTTGGTCGTGAGACAGTATCTGCTTATGCAGCAGCTAAGGGCGGACTTAAGATGCTCACAAGAAACATCTGTTCAGAGTATGGTCAGTTCAATATCCAGTGTAACGCTATTGGACCTGGTTACATTGCAACTCCTCAGACAGCACCTCTTCGTGAGAAACAGCCTGATGGATCAATGCATCCATTTGACAGATTCATCCGTTCAAAGACACCTGCTCAGAGATGGGGCAAGACAGAAGACCTTATGGGACTTGCTGTATTCCTTGCATCACCTGCTTCTGACTTTATCAATGGTCAGGTTGTATATATTGATGGTGGTATTTCAGCATACATCGGACAGGATCCTAACAACCTCGATCCTTCAAAGTTCCAGGATGTTGATTAATAATGGATCAAAATCAATCATGTAGTCGTGCTGGCACGTAATTACATGATTGATTTTGAGACATGCCCGACAATGAGGAAAAAAGATATGCGAATGAATGAGCATATCGATTTCCGAATTGCCGGTAGCGATTGCGAGAGCGAAGCGAAGCAATCGTGTTTTAATCAAGTTAACAATATTTTTTATAATAGAAAGGCAATAAAATGGATAAGATTTGTGAAGAACTTTACAGAATTGGTATTGTACCAGTAATCGCTATCGACGATGCAAAGGATGCTGAGCCTCTTGCAGAAGCTCTTATAAAGGGAGGACTTCCTGCTGCTGAGGTTACATTCCGTACAGCAGCTGCTGAGGAAGCTATCAGGATCATCTCTCAGAAATTCCCTGAGATGATCGTTGGTGCAGGCACAGTACTTAATGCTGAGCAGGCTGACAGAGCAAAGGCTGCAGGAGCTAAGTTTATTGTAAGCCCTGGATTTAACAGATCAAACATTGAGTACATTCAGTCAATCGGAGTACCTGTTGTTCCTGGAACAGCAACACCTGGCGAAGTTGAGCAGGCTATCGAACTTGGTCTTGATTGTGTTAAGTTCTTCCCTGCTGAGCAGAACGGTGGAATTGCAAAGATCAAAGCTATGGCAGCACCTTACACAAAGATGCACTTCATGCCTACTGGTGGTGTAAATAAGAACAACCTTAACGATTACCTCAGCTTCAACAAAGTATTCTGCTGTGGTGGTAGCTGGATGGTTAAGAAGGACCTCATTTCTGCAGGTAAGTTTGATGAGATCGAAGCTATGACAAGAGACGCTGTAAATGCTATGCTCGGCTTCAAGCTTAAGCACATCGGAATCAACCAGGATAGCGCTGAGGCTGCTGAGGCTGTTGCAGATAAGTTTGATGCTCTCTTCGGTCTTACAAAGAAAGTTGGCAATTCTTCTGTATTTGCTGGATCAGCTGTAGAAGTTATGAAGTCTAAGGGCCGTGGAACATGCGGACACATTGCTATTGGATGCAATAACATCGACAGAGCTGTATATCATCTTTCTAAGCAGGGTGTTAAATTTGATGAGTCTTCATTCTCATATGATGCAGACAATCATCTTAAGGTTGCTTATCTTGCTGATGATTTCGGCGGATTTGCTGTTCACCTTGGCAAGAATGAGTAATTTTGTTACTAAAACATTTAACACATATATCTAATCTACACTTTAGTGCAGTAATGAAAGGAATTAATTATTATGTCAAAGAAAGTTGTTACATTTGGTGAGATCATGCTTCGTCTTCAGCCTGATAACTATTTAAGATTCGTTCAGGTTGATCATCTTGAGGCTACATTCGGTGGCGGAGAGGCAAACGTTTCTGTTTCTCTTGCAAACTACGGACTTGATTCAGTTTACGTTACAAAGCTTCCTAAGCACGAAATCGGACAGGCTGCAGTTAACTCACTTAGAAAATATGGCGTAGATACATCTAAGATCACAAGAGGTGGCGACAGAGTAGGTATCTACTACAACGAGAAAGGTGCTTCACAGAGAGGCTCAAAGTGCATCTATGATAGAGCACATTCAGCAATCGCTGAGGCTGTTCCTGCAGACTTCAACTGGGATGAGATCTTCGAAGGTGCTGAGTGGTTCCACTTCACAGGAATTACTCCAGCTGTAAGTGATTCACTTGCTGAGATCACTCTTGAGGCTGCTAAGAAGGCTAAAGAGCATGGACTTACAGTTTCATGTGACCTTAACTACAGAGGTAAGCTCTGGAGCAAGGAAAAAGCTGGAAAGGTTATGGGCGAGATCTGTAAGTATGTTGATGTTTGTATCGCAAACGAAGAGGATGCTGCTGATGTATTCGGAATCGCTGCTTCTTCTACAGATGTTACAACAGGTAAGCTCAACAGAGAGGGCTACATCGAAGTTGCTCAGAAGCTCACAGACAGATTTGGATTCAAGAAAGTTGCTATTACACTTCGTGAGTCAATCTCAGCTAATGATAACAACTGGAGCGCAATGCTTTACACAGATGGACAGGCTTATTTCTCAAAGAAATATGCTCTTCGTATTGTTGACCGTGTTGGTGGCGGTGATTCATTCGGTGGCGGACTTATCTACAGTTGCGTAAATGAGTTTGATCCTCAGGCAACAATCGAATTCGCTGTAGCTGCTTCAGCTCTTAAGCACACAATCGAAGGTGACTTCAACCTTGTAACTGTTGATGAAGTTAACAAGCTTGCAGGTGGAGACGGATCAGGTCGTATCCAGAGATAATCTTTGATATTTTAGGGCCTATCCGGGAAAAGAAATATCTTTTCCCGGGTAGGTTTTTTTATTGAAATAAAGTTGCAGAAAAGCATAAAAATTCTATAAATTATCACAAAGATTTGGACCCTATTTAGTATAATGGGAGCGTAATATAGGTAGTAGTTTAGGCAAAAAGGGGCATTTTATTGGCTATTTCAGGTTGGATCATATTAAATTTTTATACATCACTTTTATTGATTCTTGTTCTCATTTTCCAGGGTAAGACAATTAATACAAAATCAGCTGAGCGTTTTGTTCAGCTTGTTGTGATGACTTTTATTCTTGTCGCAGCTGAAACTGTTGGGCATATCGGAGAGCTTTATCCCGAGAACTATTTGATCGGGATGAAGATTGGATATTATATTATCTATGCCCTTGATCCTGCGGATTATCTTTTTGCCATACTATATATAAACTGTTGGCTGGATGAAACGAAAGCAAAGTTTCAAAAAGAAGTCACTCTGGTTTACAGGATATTTATGGGCCTGAATTTTGTTTTGGTTACGATTTCTGTACTTTTTAATCTTGACTGGTTTTACTATTTTGATGGCATGAACTATGTAAGAGGACCTTACTTCCTGGTTAGGGGAGCTTTTGTGTTACTTCTCTGCGTTTTAGTATCTGTGTATGTGCTGATCAACTATAATGCCATATATGCTGGCTATGTTAAGCCGATTTTGGCATTTCCTTTGATCGCCATGTTTGGAGCTTTCCTGCAGATATTCTTTACAGATATGAATATGACTTATGCCTCAATAACTATAGGTATTCTCATAGTCTTTTTCTATCTGCAGACTAAAAATCTTGATATTGATTACCTTACCGGTGCACTTAATAGAAGGGGGATCGATATCGTCATGGAGAACAGGATTAAGAATTCACTGTCTACAGGACATCAGTTTTCTGCTATAATGATGGATTTAGATAGGTTTAAAGAAATCAATGATACATATGGCCATAATGAGGGGGATTATGCACTGAAAATCGTTTCAGCTATCCTGTACAAAGTTTTTTCTGACGATGCAGCCATCGGAAGGTTTGGTGGAGATGAATTTTGCGTAATAAGTAATATTTCGTCTCAGGATGAGTTGGAGGAGAGAATTGAACTGATTGATGATGAGATGGAGCTTTGGAATTATAAGAGCGAGAAACCATACAAGCTTGAGATAAGCATGGGAAGTATGATATATAATCCTGCTAACTCCATGTCTGTTAAGCAGTTCCAGATAGCAATAGACGAACTCATGTATATACAAAAGAGACAACACCATTTGGCTGATAATAGAAGGTGATGGGGAATGAAATTAAGTAAAACTACAAAACTGGTGACAGTGTTTTTGTCGCTATTCGTTATTCTTGTGGTGGCTTATTATACGCTTGAAATAGTGGCGAGGAATTATGTTTCTTCTGCATATGACGAAACTGTCAGTCTTACAGGAGCAAGGCTGTCAGATGAGTTTTATTCCAGCGTGAGCAGAGCTGCTACATGGAAAAGCGTAAGTGGCTATTCTTCACAGTTTGATTTTGAAATTTATAATACCGGAAAGAGTAATCTTTCCAACTGGGTAGTAAAAATAGATCTGCCTTCTGATGCAACCCTTGAGAATTATTGGGGTTCCGAAGCGGTTTATGATTCTGAGAGACATTGCGTATTATTAAGACCGACTTATTACAATAACATTATATATTCCGGCGAAAATATTGCTTTTGGAATAATTGTTAATTCAAATGAGGTCTTTACTCCTACAGAGATAGGAATCAAGGGATATAAGATATCTTCTGAAATGACGGATATCGCTAAAAAGGTGATACTTATTCTTTTGATGGTCTGGTTCATTGTATTTGTAGGTCTTTTAGTCACAAGAGTTAATGTTAGAAACTATAAAGAACGACAGCGCAACGATGTGAAGATCATCCTCCAGTCAATGAACACTTTCATTAACTTCATTGATGCCAAGGACCCATATACACGAGGCCACTCCAGACGAGTTGCCATGTATGCGGCAGAGATTGCCAAGAGAATGGGACTTTCTGAGGATGAGATACAAAACATATATTACGCAGGACTGCTCCATGATGCAGGTAAAATAAGCGTTCCGGATGCTGTTTTGAATAAACCTGGTAAGCTTTCAGACGAAGAGCGAAAGCTTATACAAAACCACACTGTAGCAGGCGGGAAAATGCTGCTTCAGCTTTCTTCTCTTCGAGGAGTCAGAGAAACAGCTCTTTATCATCATGAAAGATATGACGGAACAGGATATCCTGATGGACTTAAGGGAGACATTATCCCTCTGTATGCGAGAATAGTTGGTGTGGCAGATTCCTATGATGCTATGTCCAGTAACCGTGTTTACAGAAGGCACTTGAACAAGGACGAGATCATCGAGGAAATCCAAAAGGGATCCGGAACCCAATTTGATCCATCTATTGTGAAGTACATGGTGGATATGATCAACGATGGCTATGTCAATGTTGTTAAGATGGAGACCGCGGAAGCTGATGAAAATCACGAGCGATTCCATTTGACAGAAGATGATATACCGGGTGTATATATGGGGTTTCAGTAATAACGAAAAAGTAATAATTATTTAATTATATTTAACAAAATGTTTATCAAGAAACTGCTATTATATCTAGAGAAGGATATAATAGCAGTTTTCTTTTGCCTTGAATTCATTGATAAGGAGGTATTTATTTTGAAAGCTACATTGCTGAAAGCCGGAGAAGAGAAGTATTTCAAAGGACTTATAACAGAAAAGTTATTTGAGAAGATCAAACTTCCCAATATGCAGCTTATCGGTGTAACAACTGAAGAGGATGGAGCGGATGTTCCGATTGGGGTGGTCGTTTTTTCAGGGGTGCCGATGGATACCTTTGTCATTGAGTGGATATATATTGATCCGGAATATAGAGGCAGAGGAATTGGAACATCTTTGGTAAGAAATGTGATAAATCTTGCTAAAGATAATGATGCGCCATGCATTGCTGCTAAGTTTTCAGATTTAATACCGGTTGAAGAGGATAAAGGAGATCTCATCAGGTATTTTGAGGATCTTGGGCTCATTAATGCAGATTACAGAAATGATGAGTGGGTTCTTGATGGGAAACAGATAACAACTGAGCCGTTTATCATGAAGGCCATTGAAAAAAGAAGTAAATCAAATGATGTTGTTAATCTCTCAGATACATCAGAAGAGGAAATTATGAGCTCGCTTGTTCACATGGCAGAGGTTGGAAGGGTCATGCAGCTCTTTTCGCCTCATGGAAGGCTTGATTTCTATGATCCCAAATATAGTTTCAAACTGGTAAAAAAGGATAAAATAAAGGGCCTTTTACTTGTGCATATGGAAGGGCATGTCATTATTCCTGTTACTATAGCTGTTGAAGATGTACGTGACCTTGGACATTTTCTTAGAGGAATAGCGAGACTGACTGCTAAAAAAATAAATGAAACAGAATCGCTTAATATCATATGCAATTCAAAAAATGCCATGAAGATTGCAAGTGTTGTATTTAAAAATGTTCAGCCTGTAGAGACTGAGTACAGGTATTGCGATATTAAAGACCTTGAAATTCTTTCAGAGCCTAAGGAGAAGGTTGAACTTAATTCGGGAAAGAGCTTTTTCATTGAAGATTATCCAACTGAAGGTTATGAATATATTGAAGATCTTTACTATACAAGAGAATGGTAGGAGGATTGAATAGATGTTACCTCATCAGAATTTACAGCAACAACATAATAATGATGTTTTTGAAATTAATAATGAACAGCTTGATTTTGCTAATCTGCAAAATGAAGATAGATTAAGACTTCAGAATGGTTTTGTTCCTACTGATGCAAAAGATACAAGAAATATTGTAGCAGCACATAAAGATGCCTGGAAAAAGCTGCCTAAAGCTCTGTCTGCAGAAGAGAAAGTTCAGCTAAAAATAACAAATCAGGAGCTTGTAAATAAGCTGTCTATAAAGACGACTACTGAGACACAGGAAGCTCTTTCTTTTGAAAAAAGGAATGAGACAAGAAGGTCTGTGATTGAGAATCAGACACAGCTTCTTGATCAGGACAGCAAGTGGTATTCCAAGGACTCCAAGTCCATGCAACAGGTAAAAGAAAAGGTGAATACCATCTATAATCTTATGAAAGCTGAGCTTCCTAAAAGAGAAGGAGGTGAACTTGGAGTCAATCCAAGTGCTGTTAAAGAGCAGTATTCAAAGGCTTATGATGATGCCATAAAAGCCTGCAATGATTATATTGACAGCCATAAGAATCCATGGTTTGCTGCAGGAATAAGAAGAAAGCAGAAAGTCATGGCTCTTTATGAGAATCTCCGTGAAGAAAAAGCTCTTATCATTCAGGCTACAGAAATGATGAAGAGTGGTGCTTTTGCAGAGCAAATAGACAATATAAAGACCGGCTCTGATCTTTTGCTTCAAATGCACAGTATTAAGATATCCGAAAGCAAAATGGAGAGAGAAGGTAATACAACCACTGTATACCGACTTAAGGATAAAGATGGCAACGAGTATTACATGAAAGAGAACCTCCCTCTTATCAGCAATGAGCTGGGTTCATATCTCGACAGACGTATCAAACAGGTTAAGAGCAATATCGGGTCAGATTCAAAGGAACAGAGACTTGAAAAGCTCACAGACGAAGAACTTAATAAAGATATGGATGTTATGCAGTACATGCTAAAGAAGCTGACTGTCAATGCAAAGGGAAGTGGAGATGATAAGGTTACTCAGTCTGATAAGATAGCTACTGAAAAGCGCTATCTTAAATTCCTTGGCCATGATTTTAACAAATTCTATGAAAGATTGTCTGAATATAATGAATTTGTAAAATTTTCCAAGTCTGTAAAAATAAGACTTCAAGAGGCTGCAAGCGGAGGCGGCGCTATAGACCCAGCGATGATTGAAGAAACCAAGAAAAAACTGCGATCGCTGGAATCAGCAGATAAAAGAGATGATGGCGCCATAGCATACGTAAAAATGCTTTTAAGGACCATGGAAAATCCTCAGAACGCTCCTGCGGCAGGCGGACAGGTAGCTATTGAGGAAAAGGCTGACAAAAAGTTTGATGACCTTAAAGAGTATACTGAAAAGGATTGGCTGCTAAAAAATGTTACAGACCTTGGCCTTGATAAGAAAAAGGATGCAGGACTAATAAATAAGCTTGTAGAGTTGTGTGATGACCAGGCGGACAAAAAACTTGGTCTTAGAAGGCTGCTTCTTAGAACTATTGGTAAGGATGCCGAGCTTTATGGTCAGATGACAGAAAACAGCGGAGTGATTAATAAAGGTGATAATGAAGAAGTAGTTGTTGCTACCAATAATACAGCTACCTGGAGAATTGCAAAACAGTTCGGCTTCCAGGATGTAATTACATCTTCCCAGTCTTCTGTAGTTAAAATGAAGCTTGCAGGCAGTGAGAAGGAAGAGGATGTCAATTGTACACTTATGAGCGTTGCGCCGGGGCTTGAAATGCTAAAGCTGGTAGAAGTAGCACAAAAGACTGGAAGAAAGCTTCAGTATTCACCAAATGCGGTAAGGCAGCTTACAAGACTTCAGATGCTTGATACAGTCTGCCTTCAGACAGACCGCCACTGGAGAAACTTTAAGTGTAAAACTGAACCAGATCTTTCTGATTTAGTTGGTGAAGACTTTAATGTAAAATATGTATTGGCACAGCTAAATAATAGAAATATTGACACAATAAAAATCGTAAGCATCATGTCATATGACCATGACCAGGCTTTTTCTAAGGATAAAGGAATTGAGAAAAAGGATTTTGAGCAGACTGGTGCGGATGGCAAGAAAATTGCAAAAAAGAATGGTTTCCTGCCTCCAATCTTTACCAATATTGAGGAGAACAGCACTCAGTTTGACTATCTGGATGATAAGTCCGGAACAAAACCGGTTAGAAGAAAATATATACCTAAGAAACTGGACGAAGCACTGATTGAAAAGGTGGGAAAGCCTGTTATAAGGGATAAATACAAAAAAGAGCATGAGTGGAAGTGTAAATTTGGTCTGTACCATTTTACCACAAGTGAGGACGATCCGAATCCATTTGATGACGGTAACATACACTCAAAATTCCTTAATGAATTAGCAAATAAAACTGATGAATATAAGACCTTGTTTAAAAAGGCAGCTGGAATAACAGATGATGAAAAGGCTAAAATTGATAGCTGCTTTGATACTTTTAAAAATTACAGAGAATCTGAGAACGTGGATTTGCGAACTGATGCATTTTTGGCTCTGCAGGATTTAAAAGTAATATATGACAGATGTGTTGCTAAGGATCCCGACGCCTTTGTTAAGGTCGATAGTAATATAAAAAGAAGAGAGTACAGAATTGATAGAAGAGTGCTTGGTTGTTTAACGCAAGCGAGTAAAAACGAAATTATAAAAGAAGACCTTATGGATGCTGGTAAGGTAAAGATGGAAGGTCTGCAGGGCGGCGAATTTGATTTCAAAATGCAGATGATATTCTTTAGAACCTCCAGTTTTCTTAAAAACGACCTGCAGGCTCAGAAGGTACTTAGAAATAAGATCCGTCTGCGGGAAGGTAAAGAACCGACATTAGATGAAAAAGAATTTGAAGCTGCCGAGGATAAGCGCATAGCAGAGATAAATAAGAAACGTGCAAGGCTTAAAGGTGATGTACCAACACTCCTTCATATGGATAGAGCTGCCTATGAGTCAATTAAAAATATGAAGGCTACATGGAAAACTCAAGAGGCAATATTGCTTGATCTTAAGTGGGATACAGAGCGTATAGAGGCTATGAAGAAACGTATTGACTCTTATCTTGACCAGATTGAACAAGCCAGAAAGATAGCAGAACCTTGGCTTAAGGACAGATATAAGAATGCAAATGATCCAAGGGCAAAGTTCTTCCTTGATGAAGGAGATTACGATAAGTTTGAAGATATCACTGAATTTGCGTGGGATCCCGGAATGTCATACCTGTGTAATGAAGATGAAAACTATCTTCTTGCCGAGGAGGATTACAGTAAGAGATTCAGTAGTGAACAGCAGAAGGCTATTGTTGATAAGGTAAACAAACAGAGAAAGAATTCTCCTAGACTTCATGATATAGCTCCTGAAGAAGAAGCAAAGAAAGAAGGAGGTAAGTGGACAAAACCTAAATATAAGTCACTTATCAATGGTAAACTTGCTAAATAACCACAGCGATTAAAAGACTCCTGTCAGACATCTTTTGGTGCTGACAGGAATCTTTTTTTCATTTACCATATTGACAATAAAAAGCATATTTCGTAATATTAAATTTGAAATCGGTTTCAGACAGTCCCCAAGACGGAGTTTCTTATGGAAAAAGAAAAGCTGAATACCGCAAAAACCATAACAATCTATGATATTGCAGAGGAGGCAGGAGTGTCTGCGTCCACTGTTTCTCGTGTGCTCAATGGAAGCGCATCTGTCCGTAAGGAAAAGAAAGAACGAATCCAAAAGATAATTGAAAAATATAATTTTAAGCCAAATGCCCTGGCAAAGGGATTGTCAGACACAGCTACTAAAAATATAGGTATAATAGCTGCTGATGTGAGAAACCCATATTATTCAGCTCTTTTTGTGGCCTGTGAACTTGCTGCTGAAAAGGCCGGGTACAGCGTGGTTCTCTCTAACAGCCTTGGAGAAAATGAAAGAGAAAGAGCTCAGCTTGATATCATGATGCAGCAGAGGGTTGATGCTATCATACAGATGGGCGGAAGAGTAGATGACCTTATTACGGATGATTCCTACGCCGAGAAGGTGAGAGGAATCTGCGAAAAAACTCCGGTTATTGTCACAGGAAAGCTTGATAAGGCACCTGTCCACAGCGTGGTCATTGATGAATCAAGTGCTATGGATATACTTATGGAGCATCTCTTTGAACTGGGGCACGAAAAAATAGCTCTTGTTGGCGGCGAGATGAAAGTTGCATCTACATACAACAAATATCAGAAGTACCAGGAAAACTTAAGAAAAAAAGGAATTAAAGAGCGAGGAGAGTATGTGGTAAACGGCACATATGATCCGGAGTCAGGATATGAATGCACAAATAAAGTGCTGGACCTTGAAGAGAGACCGACGGCGATTATCGCAATAAATGACTTTGCTGCCAGCGGAGCAGTAAGGGCAATCAAAGAGCATGGACTCAGGGTTCCTGAAGATATATCCCTTGTGAGCTTTGATAATACATATATTGCTGAGCTTACTATTCCAAAGCTTACCAGTATCGATTATGACTATGAGGGCTATGGAAGGGCTCTTATCGAGACAGCAGTGGCTGCAGCAGAGGGGAAAGATGTAGAAATGACGCAGATGATAAGCCCTAAGTTGGTAGTCAGAGAAAGCTCAGGGAAACTTGCTGGTGATGTATAAATGGTTCCAGGGTTTGTGAAATAATATACAATAATCATACGTGATTTGGCATTTTGAACAAAAAACAGGCGGAGTGGACATAATAACTCCGCTTTTTTGTTGCATATCGCCAAAAATGCAATCGGTTTCAAAAATCGCGTTGAAATAATATGTTAATTGTGTTTAAATATTATTATGAAATCGGTTGCACAAGGTAATAATGCACAATATGGGGACTGTACCGTGATGAATTGCAACTGAAAGAGTATTAGTAGGAGGATATTATGATAAAAAGAAGCAAGACAACTTCTACAGGAGTCAGAAAACGTGGTGTTTTAGAGACACTATGGAGATACAGAGTTCTTGAACTTATGTGTTTGCCGGCAGTAGTTTTTTTCTTTATGTTTAGTTACATGCCTATGCCCGGCATTTGGGTTGCTTTTGTAAAGTACAATTATCGTAAAGGTATTTTTGGAAGTAAGTTTGTAGGACTTCAGAATTTTGAATTCCTTGCAGAATCAGGAAAGCTCTTTTCCCTGACAAGAAACACAGTTCTTTATAATCTGGCATTTATTATTCTTGGTAACCTGGTAGCGGTTCTTATAGCTATCCTGCTTAATGAGATCAGAGCCAAGATGTTTAAGAAGGTATCGCAGACACTTATGTTTTTACCTTACTTTATTTCCCAGGTTTTGGTAGGTCTTTTAGTTTATTCCCTTTTGAACTACGATACAGGATTTGTTAATGAAATCCTTACAGCACTTGGCAAGGCAAAATGGCAGCCGTATTCAGATCCGACTGTTTGGCCATGGCTCATTGTTCTGATCCACTTGTGGCAGCAGACAGGTTACAACTCAGTTGTTTACTTTGCAGCAATCTGTGGTATCGATGCTGAGATAATTGAGGCTTCAAAGGTCGATGGTGCCAATGCATTCCAGCGTATCAGATACATTATCCTTCCATCACTTCGTCCTACAATTGTTATTCTTCTTTTGTTCGCACTTGGTGGAATCGTTAGAGGTAACTTCGGACTGTTCTGGAACATTATAGGTTCTAACTCAGTTCTTTATGAAACAACAGATATTATTGAGACTTTCGTTTATAGAGCTACAATGTCAGATTTCAATTTCTCAACTGCTTCAGCGGTTGGTTTCTACCAGTCAATAGTTGGCTTTGTTATCGTTATGCTTGCTAACTTTGCGGTTAAGAAGATAGATCCTGACTACTCTTTATTCTAAAAAAGGAGAAATTGAAAAATGGCAAAAAGTAAAGATATGGAGTTTGAAGTAGGAAACTCCAAGATTAAACTTGGAAAATCGGATTACGTGGTAAGAGGCCTTGGATATGTACTTGTTACTCTTTATGCAATTGCCTGCGTATTCCCATTCCTCATTATTATCGGAACTTCTTTTACAAGTGAATCATATATCAGAACTCACGGAGTTCAGCTTATTCCAAGAGATGTTACCCTGAAGGCTTATGAGATGGTTATTGGAAGCGGTAATATCTGGAAGTCATATGGTCTTACGATCATGATGACACTTGTTGGAACTGTATGCGGACTTCTGATCATTGCGATGACAGGCTACGCCCTTCAGAGAAAAGACTTCCCACTTAGAAATGCAATTTCTTTCTATATTTACTTTACAAGTCTTTTCAGTGCAGGACTTGCACCTTACTATCTGCTTATGACACAGACATATAAGCTCCTTGACAGCTACCTTGCAGTTTTGCTTCCGCTTATGATGTCACCATGGCTCATCATTCTTATGAAGAACTTCATTAAGCAGATTCCTCATGAGATCACAGAGTCAGGAAAAATAGACGGTGCAGGAGATATGACAGTATTTGTTTATCTTATCCTTCCTATGATCAAGCCTGCACTTGCAACAATAGGTCTTTTCCTTGCACTTGGTTATTGGAATGAGTGGTATCAGTCATCTCTTTTCCTTACAGCCAAGGTAACAGTTAAGCCTCTTCAGTACACACTTTATGAGATCGTCAATAAGCTTGATGCGCTCCGCAACTCAGTTGCAGGACAGTATGTAACACTTACAGATATTCCTGAGCAGAGTGTAAAGATGGCTAACGCGGTACTTGCAACAGGACCAATCGTACTTCTTTATCCATTCGTTCAGAAATACTTCATCGGTGGTATCACTGTTGGTGCTGTTAAAGGCTGAGCTGTGAGAACTTGGCGAGGTCCTTCCGAGCCTAGTTCGAACGTCTTAAGGCGAGCGAAGCGAGAGCTTAAGTTCCTTATTTTAACCCAAATGCAATCCGCTATGCGGATTCAGATACATATTTTCTTATCATCAAGAAGGAGGAAAGAAATGAAGAAAAAGTTATTAGCAACATTACTTAGCGTAAGCATGGTAATGGGAATTGCTGCTTGTGGCTCATCTACAGCAGAGAGCACAACAACTGGTAGTGACACAACTGCTACACAGACAGAGTCAACAACAAGCACAGAGAGCACAGATTCATCTGCAAGTGCAGACGCTGCTGCAATCGACACATCTGAACACGTTGTAATCAATTATATGACAACTGGTGATCCGCCAGAGGCAGGAAGTGAGAAGGAAGCTAACCTTAACGAGATGCTTGATAAGCTCAATGCAATCCTTACAGAAAAGGTTAATGCAGAACTTCAGATTTACTATATTCCTTGGACAGATTATCTTTCAAACTACAACCTTACACTTGCTCGTATGGACGGCAGTGTAGACCTTGTCGGAACAGCTTCTGACTGGCTTGATGCTTGGCCAAATGCTAAGAACGGTGCTTTCCTTGAGCTTTCAGAAGAGATGCTTCAGACCTATGCACCTCAGACATGGGCAAGCGTTCCTGCTGATCACTGGGAACTCTGCAAATATGATGGTGATATTTATCTG
>JAEEGH010017106.1_pt1 | contig 15518 bp, 10 predicted proteins | sample 9134181 | NCBI WGS metagenome assembly JAEEGH01 (sample SAMN16246544, study PRJNA631951) | gut metagenome | biome: gut microbiome; feature: rumen; material: DP-attached | host: Bos | place: Iran: Karaj | collected 2018-10 | reverse complement strand
ACGGAAAATACAGTATAGAAGATCTTCGCAAGATGCCTTCATACCATATCATATTGTTGTGTAAGAATGATACCGGACGTATCAACCTGTATAAACTGGTATCCGAAGCACACCTTAAGTATTTCGGACGCTGGCCGAGGATTCCCAAGAGTGTGCTTAAAGAGAACAGAGAAGGTATCATAGTCGGTTCAGCGTGTGAAGCCGGTGAGCTTTACAGGGCTATAGTACACGAAAAGCCCATGGAAGAGATCAGACGTATAGCTGACTTTTACGACTATTACGAGATCCAGCAGATAGGGAACAACAATTATCAGATAGAGGACGAGAAATTTCCCGAGATACAGAACGAGAATGACCTTAGACGTGTAAACAAGCGTATCGTGGACTTGGCAGATGCAGACGGTAAGATGTGCGTAGCTACCTGTGACGTGCATTTCTTAGACCCCGAGGATGAAGTATACAGAAGGATCATTATGGCGTCAAAAGGCTTTGCTGATGCCGATAAGCAGGCACCTCTGTACCTTCATACGACAGATGAGATGCTTGAAGAGTGCAGCTATCTCGGCAAAGATAAAGCATTTGAAGTAGTAGTGACCAATCCAAACCGCATATTCGATATGTGTGAGAGGATCACTCCCGTGCGTCCGGACAAGGCACCGCCCGTCATCCCCGACAGCGATAAGACACTGCGGGAGATATGTGAGACCAAGGCTCACCAGATATACGGACCTGAACTTCCCAAGCAGGTATCTGAACGTCTCGAGCATGAGCTTGATTCCATCATAAAGAACGGATTCGCCGTAATGTATATCATAGCTCAGAAGCTCGTATGGAAATCAAACGAAGATGGATATCTGGTAGGTTCACGTGGTTCAGTAGGTTCATCCTTCGTAGCTACCATGTCAGGTATCACAGAGGTAAATCCGCTTCCGCCTCATTATTATTGTCCCGAGTGTCATTATAATGAGTTTGACTCCGATATATGTAAGGAATATGTTTCTAAATCAGGCTATGACCTGCCCGACAAAGACTGTCCCGTATGCGGTCACAGACTTGTAAGAGAAGGCCAGAATATCCCGTTTGAGACATTCCTCGGATTTAACGGTGACAAAGAGCCCGATATCGACCTTAACTTCTCCGGTGAGTACCAGAGTAAGGCACACGACTATACCGAAGTAATATTCGGTGCAGGTCAGACATACAGAGCCGGTACTGTAGGCTCACTTGCCGAAAAAACAGCATACGGTCTGGTATCAAAATATGCCGAAGAACACGGAATGGTACTCCGTGATGCGGAAAAGGAACGTATCGCAAAAGGCTGTGAAGGTATAAGGCGTACCACGGGCCAGCATCCGGGCGGCATTGTAGTACTTCCTTTGGGTGAGAATATCTATTCGTTTACTCCGGTACAGCATCCGGCAAACGATATGGAAACTCCTACAGTTACCACACATTTTGAATATCATTCCATCGACCACAACCTGTTAAAGCTTGATATACTCGGACACGATGATCCCACCATGATCCGTATGCTTGAGGACTTAACAGGCATAGATGCAAAAAAGATACCGATGGATGATCCTAAGGTAATATCACTTTTTGACTCCTGTGATGTACTTGGTGTAAAGCCCGAGCAGATAGACGGAGTAGAGCTCGGAAGCTTAGGATTACCGGAGCTTGGTACCAACTTCGTAATACAGATGCTTAAAGACACCAAGCCCCAGAATTTCTCGGACATGGTGAAGATATCCGGACTTTCACACGGTACCGATGTATGGCTTAATAACGCCCAGTATTTCATAAAGAACGGAGACTGTACACTTTCAACCGCTATATGTACCCGTGATGATATCATGATATACCTCATCAATATGGGGTTGGAGCCCGGACACGCTTTTAAGATAATGGAAAGTGTCCGTAAAGGTAAGGGACTGACACCGGAGATGGAAGAGGAAATGGTAGCCAATAATGTACCTGCCTGGTACATAGAGTCATGTAAGAGGATCAAGTACATGTTCCCTAAGGCACATGCCTGCGCATACATGATCATGGCATTCCGTATAGCTTACTTTAAGGTATATTACCCGCTGGCATATTACTGTGCATTTTTCAGTATCAGAGCTGCTGATTTTGACTACGAGAAGATGTGTAAGGGTAAGAATCACTTAAAGGACGAGATGAAAGCTTTAAATGTCAAGTCCAAGACAGAAAAACTTTCAGCTAAAGAATCCGGTATGTATGATGACATGCGTCTTGTACTTGAGTTTTACGAGCGTGGTTTTGATTTCATGCCGATAGACATCTATAAGGCTAAGGCAAGACATTTCCAGATCATAGACGGAAAGCTTATGCCGTCACTTTCTACCATAAACGGTCTGGGTGATAAGGCTGCAGAGCAGATAGAAGATGCGGCTTCAAAATACAAGTTTGTATCCCGCCAGGACTTTAAGCAGAAGAGTAAGCTGGGTGAGACAACGGTTGAAGCCATGGCTGAACTGGGCATCTTAAGCATGCTTCCCAAGTCCGACCAGATGTCATTTGAAGATTTTTTCGGAAAAATGTAATATTTAAACCGTCTGAACGGTGGAATAAACCACCTCAGACGGTTTTATGATTCTTTATCGATGCAACAATATTTTTTAATATTAAAATTTTGATATATTATGTCGATAAATATATAAAGTATATGAATTTTCAAGGAGGAGTATTCATGAAAAAAAAAATAATCTATTCAAGTATCATAGTGTTATTAATTTCTATATTTTGGATTAATCCTATCAATGTTGAAGCTGACGAAATACAAGATATTGAAAACTTGATAATACGAGGACAAAATATTACAAGCAATTCAAGCTCTGATGCTTATGTTTGGGCAACAGATGTTTTGAATTTTATTGATAATTATAAAGAGACTATCGTCTATACATATATAAAGAATTATTGTAATTCGGCAAAATCAAATACACTTTCTTATGATAATTCAAAAAACAAAATATTAGGGGCATTATTATATTTAAAATCCTGTATGGATAATACATTAGCAACTGAACCGATGCAATTAATTAGTGAAGGAGCTACAATTGCAAATAATTCTTCCCCTGAAGCATATAAGTGGTTGTTTAATATTATTTATGTTGCTGAAAAAAATACTGAAAGTTCAGTATATAAAAATTTAATGAATTGTTGTAATTCAGGTAAATCAAACACATTATCATACGATAATATCAAAAGCAAAATTATTGCAGATTTAACTGTTTTAGATAAAGAGATCGTAATATCAAGCAGTTTAATAGATATTGTTATCGTAAAGTCTCCGAATAAAACCGTTTATACCGAAGGTGATTTTTTTGATCCAACAGGAGTTGAAATAAATGCTATTTTAAGTAACACATATAAAAATGGTGAAGTAAAAAGTGTAACGCAAAAAATAAATGACTATGTTGTTAATACTAACACTAAACTTAGTATAAGCGATACTCAATGGATTTTTAGTTATACATATAATGGTACAACTAAATCTACTACACAATATATTAGCGTAACCAAATATGTTCCGGAATTAATAAGCACTACGCTTGATAGTATTTCTATTGCATCCAAACCTAAAAAAACAACATATCTTATAGGTGAAACATTTAATTCAAAAGGCTTAAAGGTTAATGCAAAATATAAAAGTATATGGTCTGATGGTTCGATTACATATACTACTTCAAAATCAGTAAAATTCACCGTTGATAAAGATACTCCTCTATCAAAAAAAGATAAAAAATGGGTTATATCATATACAGATAACGGCATAAGTGTAAAGACTTCTGTAAAAATAAAAGTTAAAAGTGCAGATCCTTCTATTAATTATACAAAAAAGACTTTAACACCTGGAGATACACTTCAGCTAAGAGTATTTGGTACAGAAAAATATGTGATGTGGACTGTTGACGATAATAAAATAATAAGCATTACTGATAAAGGTCTTGTTCAAGCCATAACTGCAGGAACAGCAAAAGTTACTGCGACAATAGGTAGCGGAAAGAAAAATATCAAACTTATATGTACTATAATAGTTAAACCCAAAGTTTCTGCTAATAAAGATATTGTATTTATAGATGCTGATCAATATGAAACTCTTGTCATTAAATCAAACAAAAAAGGAATACAATATACTGTAAGTTCAAATTCAAGTTATATAAAAATAATCGATGAAGGAAGTGGAGTATATGAAGTTGTTCCTAATATTGGAAATGCAATTACTTCAGAAAATGCAGGGACATCATATGATAATTTTATTGCATATATAAGAATATCATCTACAATACAAAATAGTTATTCAGAATATTCCAATTATATTGAACAGGAGATTCCTGTGTTTCTTTATAAAAATAAAAATAATTTGATTTGTGTTTTTTTGTATTCTGATGGATTTTATTTTGATGGAAACACACCATTTTATTATGAAGAAAGCGTTTACAAACAATTTATTAAATATGCAAAAAAAACGAATAATATATATGGTAGCATATCTGTAGAGATAACCAAAGATAATTTTGAAAAAATCATAAAGAAAGGCCTTTCTGAAAAAACAATCTCTATAAGAAAATAATAAAAATTTAAAAAAGTACTTGCAATTTTAAAATATCTGTGATAATATATCAACGTTGCGAAAGCAACGGCGATATTGGCGAATTGGTCAAGCGGCTAAGACGCCGCCCTCTCACGGCGGAAACAAGGGTTCGATTCCCTTATTCGTCAGACTTAAACCTTGGATCTTATCCAAGGTTTTTTTCTTACTTAATATAATGAGGTAAATATGAAAACATTCATCTGGGATTTAGACGGAACATTACTTGATTCATATAAAACAATAGTTGACGGTTTATATGATACATACAAGGAATACGGTATTGAACTTAATAAAGAAGAAATACATGAACATGTAATAACATATTCCGTATCTTCATTTATTAATAAGATGATCGAAGTAACCGGAATATCATTTGATGAGATGAAGAAAAGATATTCCGAAATAGGAGAAGAGAAGAAGAAAGAAATACAGCTCATACCCGGTGCAAAAGAGACTTTGAAAGCTTTATCCGACAGAGGAGATAAGCACTATGTATTTACACATAGAGGCAAGTCTACCGAATCTGTACTTAAACAGCTTGATATATATGACATCTTTGATGAAATAGTTACCAGCCAGAGCGGTTTTGCCCGTAAACCCGAACCTGACGGGATCAATTATTTTGTAGATAAATATAATCTTGATTGTAAGAATGTATATTATGTAGGTGACAGAACTATTGATATGGATTGTGCAAAGAATGCAGGTGTAAACGGAATATTATTTCTTCCTGATAAAAGTTATTGTAAACCTAACGGTTCCGAAACATATATAATTAATAATCTTATGGATATTTTAGTTTTATAGATTTTTATAGATGATATTTTTTATCCCTTGCGCAGGATGCGGGATGACTGTATTATTCCTGCATTCTCCGCGGAGCGCAGACTTTTTGCGCTCTTAACCGGGCTGTATCTGCCCGGTTGCAAAAACGTCTGAGAAGGATTTTGCATATAACTAAACATATTCATTTTTATATAAGTACAATATGCAAAATCCGCCCACGTATGCAGGAATGATATAGTCATTCCGCATCCGTGACTAAGTTCCCTCTAAATCCATTATAAAAAATATACAAAATTTGCTTGACATATTTGTTGAAAACTACTAAAATAATATAGTTGTATGACAAAATTTAAGATTTAATATCTTTTATTAATGTATATACTACAAAAAACTTAATATTGGAGGTGCTCCTGTGGAATACGTTATAGGAGCGGTGATCGGTTTAGTTGTCGGAGCTGTGATTGCTTACTTTGTAACTAAGAAGATCGTTAATGCCAAGCGTGATAGGGCTGAGGCAGAAGATCTGAACAATGCAAAGAACAAGGCAAAAGAAATACTCGATAAAGCTAAGGTAGATGCCGAATCCGCTAAACGGGAAGCTTTGGTGGAAGTCAAAGAGGAGTCTCTCCGTTCTAAGAAGGAACTGGAAAAAGAAACCAGGGACCGCAAGAACGAACTTCAGCATTATGAGAACAGAGTGTTGAAGAAGGAAGAGAACCTCGACAGAAAGACCGAAGCGTTAGAACGCAAGGAAGCAAAGATAACCCTCAAAGAAGTAGAACTCGACAAGTTAAAGGCTGAACTCGATGAAGCACATGCTAAAGAGATACAGGAACTTGAAAAGATTTCAGGGTTAACCTCCGAACAAGCTAAGGAATATCTGCTTAAAACTGTTGAAGATGAAGTAAAACATGAAACTGCCGTACTTATTAAGGATCTTGAGACCAAGGCCAGAGAGGAAGCTGACAAGAAAGCCAAAGAGCTGATCATTACAGCCATTCAGAAGACTGCGGCAGATCACGTGGCAGAAGCTACGATCTCTGTCGTGCAGCTGCCAAGTGACGAAATGAAGGGAAGGATCATTGGACGTGAGGGACGTAATATCAGAACTCTCGAGACAATGACCGGTGTTGACTTGATTATCGATGATACTCCGGAAGCAGTAGTTTTGTCATGTTTTGATCCTGTAAGGCGTGAAGTTGCAAGAATTGCACTGGAGAGACTTATTTTTGACGGACGTATCCATCCCGCTCGTATCGAAGAGATGGTTGAGAAGGCTCAAAAAGAAGTTGAACAGATGATTCGCGACGAAGGTGAAGCAGCTATGCTTGAAGCTGGTGTTCATAACCTTCATCCTGAACTTGTAAGATTACTCGGTAAGATGAAGTTCAGAACAAGTTATGGACAGAATGCATTAAGGCATTCCATTGAAGTAGCTATCCTTTCCGGACAGCTTGCCGGTGAACTCGGTTGTGATGTAAGACTCGCACGTCGTGCAGGTCTCTTACACGATATCGGTAAGTCAGTCGATCAGGAGATGGAAGGCACACATGTACAGATAGGTGTTGATCTTTGTAGAAAGTACAAGGAATCCGCCATCGTTATCAATGCGGTTGAGGCTCATCACGGTGATGTAGAATTCCAGTCACTTATAGCCTGCATAGTTCAGGCAGCCGATGCCATATCAGCAGCACGTCCCGGTGCAAGACGTGAGACAGTAGAAACTTACACCACAAGACTTAAACAGTTAGAAGATATTACCGCAAGCTTTAAGGGAGTTGAAAAATCTTTCGCTATCCAGGCCGGTAGAGAAGTGAGGGTAATGGTAGTACCCGAACAGATCAGTGATGATGACATGGTACTTCTCGCCCGCGATATTTCCAAGAAGATCGAGAATGAACTTGAGTATCCCGGACAGATCAAAGTTAATGTTATCAGAGAATCACGAACAATTGATTATGCTAAGTAACGAAAAGACCTTCTGCATTGTGCAGAAGGTCTTTTAAGTTATAAATTCCACTTTACAAATCGACGAATTTGTGCGAAAATAGGAGTGATGGGTTTTAAAATACTCAATTTATATTTACAATCTGAAAGGAGTATTAACATGACTTACACTCATGAAGTACAAACTATGTGTCCCGTAGCTAAGGGCGCAAAGCATGATCCGGCTCCTATCCCTCAGGAAGGACAGTGGACCAAAGTTAAAAAGGTTGAAGAAATCAACGGCTTTACACATGGTATTGGCTGGTGTGCACCTCAGCAGGGCGCATGTAAGCTTACTCTTAATGTAAAGAACGGCGTTATCCAGGAAGCTCTTGTTGAGACTATCGGATGTTCCGGTATGACTCATTCAGCAGCTATGGCAGCTGAAATCCTTCCCGGCAAGACCGTTTTAGAGGCTATGAACTCTGACCTCGTATGCGATGCTATCAACACCGCTATGAGAGAGCTTGCTCTTCAGATCATCTACGGCCGTACACAGTCTGCATTCTCAGATGACGGACTTGCAATCGGTGCAGGACTTGAGGATCTTGGAAAGGGCTTAAGAAGCCAGGTTGGTACCATGTATGGTACATTAGAGAAGGGACCCCGCTACTTAGAGATGGCAGAGGGTTATGTAACAGGCATCGCTCTTGACGAGAACGATGAGATCATCGGATATCAGTTCGTATCACTTGGAAAGATGACAGACTTCATCAAGAAGGGTGACGATCCTACAACAGCTTGGGAAAAGGCTAAGGGACAGTACGGACGTGTTGATGACGCAGTTAAGATTATTGATCCCAGAAAAGAATGATAACAGGAGGAGATTATAATGGCATTATTTGAATCATATGAGAGAAGAATTGACCAGATCAACAAGGTCATTTCACAGTATGGCATCTCCTCTGTAGAGGAATGCGAGACAATCTGCAAAAATGCAGGTCTTGATGTTTATGCTATGGTTAAGAAGATCCAGCCTATCTGCTTTGAGAATGCATGCTGGGCTTACACCGTAGGTGCAGCTATCGCAATCAAGAAGGGTGCTAAGCGTGCAGCTGACGCAGCAGCAGCTATCGGTGAGGGCCTTCAGGCTTTCTGTATCCCCGGTTCAGTTGCTGACCATCGTAAGGTTGGTCTTGGACATGGCAACCTTGGCAAGATGCTTCTTGAGGAAGAGACAGACTGCTTCTGCTTCTTAGCAGGTCATGAGTCATTTGCAGCAGCTGAGGGTGCTATCGGTATCGCTGAGAAGGCTAACCGTGTTCGTAAGAAGCCCCTTAGAGTTATCCTTAACGGTTTAGGTAAGGATGCTGCTCAGATCATTTCACGTATCAACGGCTTCACATTCGTTGAGACACAGATGGATTACTTCACAGGCGAAGTTAAGGAAATCAGCCGTAAGTCATATTCTAACGGACCTCGTGCTAAGGTTAACTGCTATGGTGCAGATGACGTTACAGAGGGCGTTGCTATCATGTGGAAGGAAGGCGTTGACGTTTCCATCACCGGTAACTCAACCAACCCTACCCGTTTCCAGCATCCCGTTGCAGGTACCTACAAGAAGGAATGCAACGAGAAGGGTAAGAAGTACTTCTCAGTAGCATCAGGCGGCGGCACAGGTCGTACACTTCATCCCGATAACATGGCTGCAGGTCCTGCTTCTTACGGTATGACCGATACAATGGGCCGTATGCATTCAGATGCTCAGTTTGCTGGTTCTTCATCAGTTCCCGCTCACGTTGAGATGATGGGTCTTATCGGTATGGGTAACAACCCTATGGTTGGTGCTACAGTTTCTGTTGCAGTTGCAGTTCAGGAAGCTTTCGATAACGGCAAGTGCTGAAATAGAAACTATTCACAGCTAATATGAATATAAAGTGGCATGTAAGCTCGCTTACAATGCCACTTTTTTTCATATTATGCTGTAAAGGCTGGCCAAAACACACGAGTAAACATAAGCCGCTTAAGCGGCGACTTACGGCGTAGCCGGAAGGTTTATGAGTGCGTTTTTGCCAGCTGTGAATAGTTACGTAGAAACATACAGGTCAGGCTCGGATATATTTCGCTACATCGCTCGTTTATCGGATTTTGCATATTATACTTTTAGTCTTATTTATATATATGTTATATGCAAAATCCTTATCAGACGTTTTTGCAGCGAGCAGACCCGGCTCGCTAACCGCAAAAAGTCTGCGCTTGCGCGGATAGCGAGTAGCGAAACACATCCGAGCCTGACCTTTTTCACATTTCAAAATGACCAGGAATTAAACAGTTTATCAAAGGGGACGGTTCTCTTGTCATATTTTTTATTTTTAGATTGCCAAATAAGGTGAGTACAAATATGTTGTGCCACTCGCTGTCCGCGCAAGCGCAGACTTTTTGCACTCTTAGCGGACCGTTTTTGTCCGCTGCAAAAACGTCTGAGAAGGATTTTGCAAAATATATCTAAAAGCATACACTAAACATAATTTTGCAAAATCCGCTTTTCTGCGATGTGGCACAATTTATTTGCACTCACCTGTTAGGAAGTATAAATGTGACAAGAGAACCATCCCCCTGTCACACAATTATAAAAATTTTATTAAATTGTCCTTGCGTTTTAAACAGGCTAGAGTTATAATTTTTTTGTGGGTTTTAAAGATATTTCTTTAGAAAGCAACATTAAATGGATCGGAGGTTTACAATGGAAAAATTCTTTAAGTTGAAAGAGAACAAGACCAATGTCAGGACTGAAATCCTTGCAGGTCTTACCACTTTCATGACTATGGCTTACATCATAGCCCTGAACCCCAACCTTCTTACCGGTTTTGCAGTAGGAACACCCCTTTGGAACGGTGTATTCCTTGCAACATGTCTGGCTTCGGCTATAGGTACCATCTGTATGGCATTCCTTGCCAACAAGCCCTTCGTTATGGCTCCCGGTATGGGCCTCAACTCATTCTTTGCAGTTGTAGTTGCCAATATCGCAGTTATCAACGATACAAGTTATGACAATGCCTTCCAGGCAGCGTTAAGCATCATCCTTATCGAAGGTATCGTATTCATCCTTCTTTCAGTACTCAATGTAAGAGAGAAGATAGTTACTGCTATACCGCTCGGTATCAGACTTGGTATCGGACCCGCTATAGGTCTTATGCTTATGAATATCGGTTTCGGTTCCAACGTAGGTATTTATGCAAAGGACGGCGGACCTTTCTATGTAATGAGGGACTTCTTCGGTGCTATGACTCCCAAGTTGCTTAAGGATGATATGGGTGCTGACTACGACAAGATGGTTGTTACCGTCATCACTATGTTTATCGGACTTATCATTATCGTATTACTTGCCAAGAAGGGCATCAAAGCAGCAGTTCTGGTTGGTATGCTCGTTGCTTCCATCCTTTACTGGATCTGTGATGCAGCTGTACTCGGAGAGAATCCTTTTGCTTCATTAAAGACAGCTTCATTCGTTCCTCCTTTCAAGGATATGTTCGATACCACATTATTCAAATTTGATTTTAAGGGATTGTTTGATATAGGTATATTTACCGCGATCACGCTTATCATCACATTCTGTATGATCGATATGTTCGATACTATCGGAACTCTCGTTGGTACTGCTTCAAAGGCCAACATGGTTGATAAGGACGGCAAGATGCCTAATATGAAGGAAGCTTTACTTTCTGACGCTGTTGGTACAGTAGCAGGTGCCTGCACAGGTACTTCAACAGTTACCACATTCGTTGAGTCTGCATCAGGCGTTGAGGCAGGCGGAAGAACAGGTCTTACAGCTCTTACAGCAGGTCTTGTATTCTTAGCTTGTATCTTTATCGCTCCTATAGCTGCCATTATTCCTGCAGCTGCTACAAGCTCAGCTCTTATCTATGTCGGTATCGTAATGCTTCAGGGATTGAGCAAAGTTGATTTCCATGATTTTGACCAGTTTGTTCCTATAGTTATCATGCTTCTGGCTATGCCTATTTCCGGTTCTATCGGACACGGCATCGGACTTGCTATGATCAGCTACACATTCATTAAGCTTTTCTCAGGCAAGGCTAAGGAAGTATCGATACTGACATATGTTATTTCAGTATTGTTCATTATCAAGTTCTTCGTGATCGTTTGATATATGATAAATTCAAAAGGTCGGGTTTTTATACCCGACCTTTTTTTGCGCAATAAGATTCTTTTCTTTGCTGCGCTCAGAATGACATGTTAAACAATTCATGGAATAATAAATCATAAGATCAATCAAAATGCTGTATCATGGCCCTGGATAGAAGTAAAGTATATAATTGCATCATCAGAAAGAGCGAATTCTTTTGTTAAGCGTTCTTTATCCAGAGAAGAGTAGTATTTACTTTCCATAAGAACTTTTTTATGACGGTAGTATGTGGCTCTCGGGATATTAAGTTCTTTCATGATAGCTGCATCGCTTTTTGTCAGCATGAGAATAAGAAAAGCGGCATATGTAAGCTTTTTTCCTGAATAGAAGGTCTTAATATGACCGTTAATTTCATATTTTTCATATACACCGGTCTCGGACATTATCTTGCGTCTGCGTCCGGCATTTCTTTTATGATATTCGTTGTAGTATGAAGCAGGGATGAAGAGGGAGAGTTCACCTTCCTCAGATACGGAAAGGTTTATATGTATGTCATTCAGTGCTTCTATCACTATAGGCAGATATTTTTCATTGAATTTCTCAAAGCCGGGAGCATCTGAGACTATGTATTTTATAAAAGGGGATTCATTAAGTTTTTTAGCTGGCATATCAGTATATTCCTTTCTCTGTTGTATCTCTTATATTCATGAGTATATTGGATAGTTATATCATCCTTTATTCAAGATAATAATAGCATATTGGTGTATCAGATACAATATCATTTTTAAATATGATACCATATTTTGGGTGTTGTCATTGTTTTATATACTTTTATCTCATAAAAATATCTTTTTATACGATAAAAACTTGTTGTTTCATGCGATTTATGGTAAAATAATCATATATTTTTTTTGATTATGGGGTATTAGAATTTTATGTAAAGAGGAGAAGGTTTATGATCGACAAAAAAAATCTTTTGATCATTGATGATTCTGAAATTGACAGAAGCATACTTAAAAATATCCTGATAGATGATTTTACCGTTTTTGAAGCTTCAAACGGATATGACGGATTGAAGCAGATGATTGAGAAGCGGAACAGAATTGACGGGGTATTACTTGATCTTCATATGCCGATTCTGGATGGTTTCCACGTATTAGAATTAATGAAAGAGCATAAAATATACAATATTCCTATAGTTATCGTTACTTCGGAAAGTACTGAAGAAAACCTTGTAAAGACTTTACCTTATCTTATAAGTGATTTCATATGTAAGCCTTACGACAAAGAATTTATACAGAAGAGAATGAGGACACTGTTCCACATAAAATGGGTGTAAATTTAGGAGGATAATATGCAGGAACTTCTTGAGAGGAAAAAAGGACTTCACAGAAAAGTTCTTATCGTGGATGACGAGTTTATTGAGAGAGAAATGCTCGGTGCTATGCTTAGTGACCTGTACGAGATAGAATATGCGGGCAACGGGCAGGAAGCTTTGGATATCATCAAAAAAGAAAAAATGACATTGTCTTTGATAATACTTGATCTTCATATGCCGGAGCTTGACGGCTACAGTGTACTTGAGATCATAAGAGCTGATAATGAACTCCGCCGCATCCCTGTTATAGTCCTTACATCGGAAAAAGGTGCCGAGGTACAAAGTCTTCAGCTCGGAGCTGCCGATTTTATCACAAAACCTTACGATATGCCCGATGTTGTAAGAGCCAGGGTTCAACATGCAATCGAACTTAATGAAAACAGCATTATCATTCACGAAACCGAACGTGATGAGCTGACCGGGCTTTTCCACAAAGAGTTCTTCTTTGAATACGGTAAAAGACTTGATATCCAGAATGACAATATGCCCATGGATGCCATGGTAGTAGATATCAACCGTTTTCATATTATTAATGAATTGTATGGCCGTGATTACGGTGACGAAGTTCTTAAAAAACTTGGCGAGAGAATACATAAACTTGTCAGTGAGACAGGTGGTCTTGCCTGCCGTTTTGACAGCAACGGTTTCTATATTTATCTTCCTCACAACGAAGCACTTCAGGACAAACTGTCCGAAAGGATAGTAAGGCTTAACGATTACCTTAATGACGGTAATATAAGCATCCGAATGGGAGTGTATATTGATGATATGAGCGGTCTCAACATGGATCAGCGTTTTGACCGTGCAAGACTTGCGTGCAATAAACTGCGACACAGCTATACCACATGCTTTGATGTATATAACGAAGAACTGCACAGCAAGGAGCTTCACGAAGAACGTCTTATCGGCGATATGGAAAAAGCGTTATCCGAGAAGCAGTTCAAGGTATTCTACCAGCCAAAATACAAAATTTCCGGTGAACAGCCCGTACTTACCAGTGCTGAGGCTCTGATCAGATGGTTCCATCCCGAATTCGGTATGGTAAGTCCCGGCGAATTTATCCCGTTATTTGAGGATAACGGTCTGATACAGAAACTCGACAGATTTGTATGGACGGAAGCCGCGGCACAGATTAAGCGCTGGAAAGACGAATTCGGAGTATACATTCCGGTATCGGTCAATGTTTCAAGGGTAGATATATTTAATCCCATGCTCGGAAGCATACTTACCGATCTTGTAAATATCAACGGTTTTGCACCCGAAAAGATGCTTCTGGAAATAACCGAATCCGCTTATACCGATAACTCACAGGAGATAATCGATACCGTAAATAAGCTTAGGAAGAACGGCTTTAAGATAGAAATGGATGATTTCGGAAGCGGATATTCATCGCTTAATATGCTGACATCACTTCCGATAGATGCTTTAAAGCTTGATATGAAGTTTATCAAAAATATCACGGAAGATACCAAGGCCTGCAGACTGGTGGAGATCATGATACAGATAGCAAGGTTGTTAGAGGTACCGGTCATAGCAGAGGGTGTAGAGACAAAGGAACAGATGGAACTGTTAAAATCCATAGGATGTGATATCATCCAGGGTTACTACTTTTCAAAACCTCTGCCGCCTGAGGAGTTCTCGAAGCTGATCAAATAACATTAAAGGAGAATATATATGCTTACAATAGAAACCTTAAAAGAATTCGGAGCCGATGTTAACGAAGGTTTAAACAGATGCATGAATAACGAAAGTTTTTATCTGATGCTTATCGGAAAAGCTTTGGCTGATAACAGACTTGAACAGCTTGAAGAACAGTTGATCAATAAGGACTTAGACGGTGCATTCGAGAGTGCACATGCTCTTAAAGGTATGTATGCCAACCTGTCACTCACACCTCTTTCAAAACCCATCATAGAAATGACAGAGCTTTTAAGAAGCAGGACGGAGATGGATTATTCTTCACTTTTAGATGAAGTAAAAACTCAGTTTACCAAACTTAAAAATCTGTAAGCGGGGAAGAATAATAAGACACTTCGCTAAGCTCAGTATCACATGAATCCACTATAAAAGGAGTAATTAATGTTCGGTAAAAAATTCTTATTAAATGAACAGACAATGCATATAGTTGAAGAGATCGGACGTCATATGCCCGGCGGATTTTTCATATACAAAGCAGAGACACCCGATGAACTTCTGTATGCAAACCAGGCAGTTCTGAATATATTCGGCTGTGAGAACTTAGAAGAGTTTAAGGAGCTGACAGGCTTTACATTTAAGGGAATTGTGCATCCGGACGATTATGAAAGTATATCGGCTTCAATTACAGATCAGATTGCTAAAAGCAATGATGAACTGGATCGTGTGGAATACCGCATAATAAGGAAAGACGGTCAAGTCCGCTGGGTGGATGATTACGGGCACTATACCGAAACCGACAGCTACGGCGGTATTTATTATGTATTTATATCCGATATAACCGAAAAACATGATGCGGAACAGAACAGGCATGAGCAGAAGGATCGCATGATCTCTGAACTGGAAAATGAGACCATTGAAAAGAACAAAGCTTTAAGTGAGGCTTTAGAGGCTGCAGAGCAGGCTAATAAAGCCAAGACTGCATTCCTTTCAAGCATGAGCCATGAGATCCGTACCCCGATGAATGCAAT
>JAEEGH010017103.1_pt1 | contig 15520 bp, 9 predicted proteins | sample 9134181 | NCBI WGS metagenome assembly JAEEGH01 (sample SAMN16246544, study PRJNA631951) | gut metagenome | biome: gut microbiome; feature: rumen; material: DP-attached | host: Bos | place: Iran: Karaj | collected 2018-10 | reverse complement strand
GGGCGGGCGACGTCTTCGGCGTTGCCCGCGCGGCCAAGCGGAATCTGCGAGACGGTGAGGGCGGCGGATTCCGCCGTCGTGTGGGTGTTGTGGAAACGCGTGCCAAGCATAAGGCCTGGAGCGACGCAATTTACGCGAATCTTGCGGTCGGCGAGTTCGCCCGAAAGAGCGCGCGTCCATGTGATGACAGCGCCTTTGCTCGTGCCATAGACGAGCGAGCCTGCATGGCCGCCTTTACGGCCTGCCAATGACGCAAGATTGACGATACTACTACCGCCTGTGTTTTTCGCCAAATATGGAACGGCTGTTCGCGTAACGACCATCATGCTTTTCAGATTGACGGCCATGACTTTGTCCCAAAACTCGCTGGTGATATCCTCCAGCCAGACGCGTTTGACGAGATCGCCCGTATTGTTGATGAGAACGTCCAAGCCGCCGAGAAATGCGGCGGCATCATGGACCATCTTGACGGCTTCGTCTTCTTTCGTGAGATCGGCCTGGAAGGCGGCGGCCCGTTGGCCGGCCGCCTGTGCTTCTTTGACAAGCGCTTCCGCGCCGTCTTTACTTGTGAAATAATGGATGGCGACATCACAGCCCTGACGAATCAGTTCGCGGGTGATGGCCTCTCCGAGGCCCTGTCCGCCACCTGTGACCAACGCTCTTTTGCCTTTAAGTGAACCCATGAGTGTATTCCTTTATAAATAGTATGTTTTCTTATGGAAATTCTAGTATTTTAGGCTTCTAGGCTTCTAGTATTATTTATCGGTTCTAAATGGCGCGGCGGGCAAGCCCGCTGCATTATACAAACTAACGGGCGGATTCATGCCCCATGCATAACGGACATATTGCGGCTGAGGAACTTGCGGAGATGAGATAATTACGCTGTCGCCGTCGATCGATGCGTCGCACCACACGAATTTCTTGTCGGCACCAGCGATGGCGAAACCTGCGGATTTGCCGTCTTTGAATAGCAAACCGCCATACACATAATCAAATTTGACACGGATTTTGTCGCCGTCGATTGTCGCAGATTTGAACAATGGGCCGCAGACTTCCAGCGACGTATCGCCATAGCAATCATGGCCTGCCCAACGGGCCAGACGGCGGCCGACATCCTGCTTGTTACGCGGATGGACGTTCGCCTCTTCGCCGATGTCGATGGTAATCGCCATGCCTGTATGCGGCAGCGACAGCGCCTTCGCCTGCGATTCGCGGAAGAATGCCCAGCCGCCGCTCACATTCGGATCGTTGCTACGCGCCATATAATTCGGCAGTTGCACAAAATAGAACGGCAGCGAATCATTCTTCCAATACTTCCGCCACGATGTGATGAGCGCAGGGAAGAGAATGTCATGCTGTGGCGCGTTGCCAGAGTTTGATTCGCCTTGATACCAAATAAAGCCTTTGATCGGTGTCCGCACATACGGATGGACCATTGCATTGAACAACACGAACGGAAGGCGGTAGCCGCTCGGCAGGTTGCGGGCCAGTTTGCCAGGCTCACGGCCTGCTTCGACTTTGTATTTCCATGACGTTGCGAGTTTTATGATTTTATTGCCTTGCTGGAGAGTCAATGGACGCGGATAGGGCGGATAGAAGCCACCATGGCCGATTTCCACCGTGATGCGAACGGCAATCGTGTTCTTTCCTGGATGCAGCATCTTGCTGGAGAACGCATAGTTATGCGGAACCCATTCCTTTCCGTCGTTTTTCTTATGGCCGATTTCAATGCCGTTGACGTAGGCAATGCTGTTGTGCTGTACGAAGCTCAACGCCAACATTGACGGATGCACAAAGTCCCAATCAGCAGGAACATCGACCGTTGAACGGAACCATACGGAACCGTCGATATTCACGCCTTTTTGCTTGATGGACGACGGAACCGTCATGGACGGCCATTCGGAATCATCGTAGTCTGGTTTGGCCCATTCGAGGCATTCCGGCTTCACGCCTGGATCTTTGTAAATGCCGTCGTAATAGACTTGCATGCGTACTTTGTCATACGTCGCCCAATCCGTGAATTCCTCTGGCTTCAAATCCTTTAGCGGTTGCGGCAGACGCGAATCCGCCCGCAGGACTTCCTCTGGAACATAGCATTCACAGCCTGCTGAACCGACGCCGCAACTGATGATGCCAATCGGTACTTTGTAGCGTTCGATGATCTCTCGCGCGAAGAAATACGCCGTCGCGGAAAATTTCGGCGCATTGTGCGGTGTGCAGAGCATCCATTGACCAACACCTTCCGTCTGTGGAATCGATGACAATGCGTGTGCGACAGAGAAAAATCGCATCGTCGGATAATCCGCCTTCGCGATTTCCTCCCGAGCGTTTATGGCTTCCGGAAGACGCACTTCCATGTTGGACTGACCGGACGCCAGCCAGACATCTCCGACCAGTATGTTCTTCAATACCAGTTTGTTCTGACCTGTGATGACCATTTCACGCGGCTCGGCGGAAGCGGCCATTGGTTTCAGAACAGCCGTCCAATCGCCGTTGGCATCAGCAGTCGCTTCCGCCTTTTGGCCAGCGAATTCCACCGTTATCAGTTCGTCTGGACTTGCCGTGCCATAGATTGGAACATCATGCTCGCGCTGTAGTATCATATTGTCCGCGAAAATCGGTGGCACCACCACATCGCCCATGCACGGAAGTGCGACCGTCGCCGCCAGCCCAAGAAGAATCGTGTTCAGAACTTTCATCATCAAACGCCTTTATTGTGGTTGAGTTTCCAAAAAGTTGTTTTCCATACTATATTATAGCATCAATTCAGCCATCATACCATACAACTATTCATGAAACACACGAAAAACATCGTCATGCTTCTGTTGACGGCCATCATCTGGGGCTTTGCGTTCTGTGCCCAGAGCGCCGCCATGGATTCCATTGAACCGCTTGCCTTCAACATGCTCCGTTCCATCCTTGGTGGACTAGTCCTCATTCCCGTCATTCTGTTTCTTGATCGCATTAAGTCTCCGCAGGAGAAGGAGATAGAAAAAAGTTACAATCGCAAAGACTTGCTGATCGGCGGATTGTGTTGCGGCGTCGCTCTTGGCACCGCCAGCGCCATGCAACAAATCGGAATCAAATACACAACCGTCGGCAAGGCGGGTTTCATAACGGCCTGCTACATCATTCTTGTGCCGATCTTCGGCATCTTCCTGAAAAAACGCTGTTCGATTTTTGTTTGGATTAGTATCATCATCGCTGTCGCAGGGCTCTATCTGTTGTGCATGAACGAAAGCTTCAGCATCGCCAAAGGCGACTTGTTCGTCATCGCCTGCGCGTTCCTCTTCACGTTCCAAATCCTTTTCATCGACCATTTTGCACCGAAATGCGACTGCGTCCGCCTAGCCTGCATTCAATTCTTTGTCGCGGGAATTCTCAGCCTAATCGGCATGTTTTTTCTGGAGGAGATGCCGCAATTGTCGCAGATAAAAGCGGCGTTGATTCCAATTTTGTATGCGGGCATCATGTCGTCGGGCGTCGCCTATACGTTGCAGATGGTCGGACAAAAGAATTTCAATCCGACCATTGCATCATTGATCATGAGCCTAGAATCGACGTTCGCCGCCATCGGCGGATGGTTGCTGCTCCATCAGAAACTCACTGCCCGTGAACTCTGCGGCTGTGCTTTGATGTTTGTGGCAATCATGCTTTCGCAAGTGCCAGATGCCTCCTTTTTGCAAAGCAAAAAGAAGGCAAGCTGAAAGCTTTTCTAGAAGGCTAGAATTCTAGAAGCCTAGAAGCCTAGAATACTAGAGGCTCTAGAAGCTCTAGAGGCTCTAGAAGCTCTAGAAGTTCTAGAAACCTAAAGAATGGAACATGCATGCATGTTACGCATCTCCATGACGTTGTTGGATTGCATCTGCCAACGCGTTTTTGTAATCCCAGTTATCAGGGAGAGGCGACAATTCATCAGCCAATTCAAGTGCCTGTTCCACAAGAGACTGAGATGGTTTTACGTGTGAATTACTAGTTCTTTGGGAAATCTTGTGGCGTTTTGAAAGTGATAAATGTTCTTTTGTTGTATGAAGAGGGTGTTTAGAAAGCGGCGGAATGAATACAGGCTGAGAAATGTCTTCTATGGAATGTTTTATTTGAGTCATTTATTACCTCCGATTGATTTTGAACCCCTGAAAAGATTGTTTTTCATATTATAACATGATTTTTGGAAATAACAAATCAGATACTTGCAAAAAAAATAACGCCATGGTGAGTAAGCCCACCACGGCGTTCAAAAATAGATTATTAGTTTAGAAAAGATTTACCACCGCATGTCCGCGTAGGGATCGTCACGGTTAACGCGGGTATCCGTATAGAGGAGTGTTTGGTCGCCTTGCTTCGCTTCCGGCCCGAAGAACGATGTCCATGACACGCCAGTTTCGATGCCGCAGTTGGCAAGAACAATCGTCAACAGACGTTCCGTTTTGACGCGTGTGAAGACCATGTCTTTCCGCCATTCCGTGTCGAAATCGCTTGCGGCGGCGGACAACCAGACGATATGTCCTTTTTCAATCGGAATGTCGGCAATGACGCCTGTATCGCTCTTCCATCCATCATAGGTAATTTCGCTGACGACAGGAACTTCCAGCTTACGGCGCCAATGGATTTCGGAGGGCGAAATGCCTGCGAAAACGGCGGGAAGATGCGTGGAATCCAGATGGTTTTTCCAATGTGTCTCCTGCTTAACGGCGAAACGGTTGCCGGTCGCAGCAATCAACGCCTGCGCATCGTCCATGGAAAGGCCTGATGCGACGATGGTTCCGCCGAAGATGAGATAATCTTTCAATGCTTCACCAGCCTTTTCAATCTGCGTTTTACAGCCGCGTTTCAGAAGGATGACCGACTGCTGCGGATTCTTCGGAATGGCGGTGATGTCGGCCATGGTGCCTTGCTTATAGGTTGAAGGCGACATTGCATAGGCGGCGAGATTCGTGAAAATCTTGTCGGCGACAGCGTCTTTGGTGACACGATCCGTGATGTCCAACTGACAGAAGATCATGCGGCCGTTGCCAATAAACGTCTCCCACAACGCCATATAGCGAAGGTCAAAGCCTGTATCGACGAGCGGATGCACGCTGGTCTGATGCGGCTTCTCGACAATGGTCGAAGCGACGACGCCAAGCTGCGAGCAACGCCAGACGCGTTTCCAACGCTGAGAAGCATCAAGGCTTTCCGGCGGACCATCAAGCGGGCCAAGCGACGTGGCACCACGCCAATCAGCCAGATCTTCGTTGACCAAACCATTCAGAATGGCATGATTCGGTTGGCGGAGCCAGACTTGGCGGGAGCCTGGCGTAAAGGCGCGGAAACCAAAGGTTTCCGACAGCGCATCGGCGGTCTGTTCGAAAACAACGACCGTCAAGCCGCGATCAAGTTGACGTTGCAAGTCCTTCAGCGCAATAGCGTTGCGGACTTTTTCCAACGATTCGCAGCCGATGGCGAGAACTTGCAGATCACGCGGCAACGGCTTGTTTGGATCGAGTTTCGGAATCTTGATGCCCATGCGGGAGAAGGCATCCGTCGTCTTACCGACAGCATCCAGCAGTCCCCATGACGGGAAGGCGGTGTTCCGTTTGACACGAGGCGGATAGAATTGGACGGCGAACGGCTTGATATCGAGCCATTTATTATCAACCTTCACGGTTGCAACGAGTTTAGCTTCCGAACGTCCGTTGACTTTCGGAGCGGTGAAACGGATTTGCGAGAAGCCGGATTCGCCTGGCTGGACGGTAACGTCTTCCTGTCCATTCGCAATCTTCTGACCGTCCATGACGCATTCCCATTTGACGTTGAATGTCATAGCTTTACGATTGTCGTTCAGCAGAACGACGGATTTTTCGACGGCTTCGCCTGTACGGAAAGTATGGTCCTGCGTGAACCACTGGTCGTTCGGACCACCGATGTAAGCGTAAAGCGGTGCGAGAATCTGCGGCATGACTTTGCTGCGCAACGTCGGCTGGAAGTATTCCGCTTCTTCGGGGCGGCCAAGATCGTGGAGCGTGCGGATTTCGCCGCCGCCACCGGGATCATAGACCCATACCGAACAATCATATCCGGGCCGCTGGAGATTGGCCCAATCTGTCTTAAGTGGAACGGGCGGAGGTGTTTGCCCAACAGCGCCAGGAGCGGATCTCTTGATGAGCCGCCGCCAGCAGTTCTCCCATGCATTGACGCCGCCGGAAATGCCCCATGTGCGCCATGCGGGCAGGAGGACTTCATAGACGCGGGAGGAGCAGATGTCGAGAATCGGCGGATAGTTGTCGCAGAAATACGGGTAGGAGGAATACCAGACTTTGTTTTTAAAATGCCACTGGCGGGAGAGATAATCGACGTAATCGTCTTCTTCCAGATCATACGCCTTCTCGCCGAGCTGGATGGCACCGTATTCCGTCATAACTGGTTCATTTTGCCACCATTGACGTGGATCGCGCATCTGGAAATCGCCTGGATAGGGGATGGCATGTTCGACCATGAACAGCGGCTTGTCGCCATTCTGCGCCCATACGCGGAGCCATTCGCGGATATCCTGCTGTTCGGGCCAGCCGAGATAATTATTTAATGTATAGAGTTCACCGATCTTGCCGCAGGCGTGGTTGTAGGTGGGACGCGTCGGATCGATGAGTCTGACGAATGCATTGGATTTGAGCATGGCGTATGCCTTTTTGGCAGAAGGCGAGTCGGGCTTGAAATCCATCTTGCCGTCGAGCAACAGTGGATTCTGGTCCTGCGCGTAGCAGTTGCCGTTCATGTTCATACGCCACATGACGAGCGACGGATGGTTGATGACGCGGCGGATATCGTGTTCAGCGCGCATGGTCCAATCGTCCCACGCTTTTGGTTCGTCGATGTCGCTGAAGAATCCTGTGACGGGTAACGGGCCGAGACCGACGAGCATGCCTTCTTCGTCGCAAACTTCGACAATATAAGGATTTGCGTCAGGGCGTCCGGGCGGTGTTGCATCTTCGATATAGACATAATTGTAACCGGCGGCCTTCGCCTTACGAATCCAATGGCGCATGGCGTCCATCGTATGCCAATTTCCTTTGAACGGCCAGTATGCGCAAGGCTTCAAATTGAACTTTATCCCATTCAGATAGAAGAACTTGCCTTTGATTTTGAAATCGCGGAAACCGAAGCGAAGAGGCGTCGTTTGGTCAACAAGATCCACACCGCGGAAGCAGGAAAGTGTCAGCGTGTAGAGTTTCGGATTGGCGGGCTCCCATGGAATGGCGTCCGTCCATTTGTCTTTCGCGATGATTTGATCGCCCAACACCTTTCCGTTGAAAGATTTGACGATTTTGTCGCCATCATGGACATCAAACCGCCACTGGAGGTCATCATTCGTCCGGCGGGCGAGATTCGTCTTAACGGTGATGGTCTTATCTTCTGTGTCCGTGATGATCGTGCAGTCGTCGAACGTGTTCTCCTTCGGAAGCGAGCGGATGAAAACATCGCCGTTGATGCCAGTGGGATGGTGACTGGATCTCTTGATGACGCGCGGAAGGACGTTCACGGCATTGCGTGACTGCACAAATACGGTAATCGGAAGGACTTTGCCAGGGATGACGTATTTGGTGACATCCAACGAACCGCCTTGGTAATCCAGTTCGCCGACCTTTTTGCCACGGCAGAACACGACGGCATTCGTCGTCAGACGGTTGAAGTCCAAGAATACGCGGCGATTCTCCCAGAATTTCGGAATCATGATGTCACGGCGATACCATGCGAAATGGCGGTTTTTAGGAGCATCTTTACTCGGATCGCTGTCATGGTAGAAAACACCTTCGTTGTTGACAGATGGCACTTTAGCGAAGCCCCATTTGTCATCCTTGGGAAGCGGGGGATTTTTTACGACTGGATGTTCAATTTGGACGATGCGCAGATTGTCGAACCACGCCGTGCCTTTCACACCAGTCTGCTTGCCGTGATTGCGGCAGATGAAAATCTTGATTTCCTTCGTATCGGCGGGGAGGCTGATTTCCGTGTTGATGGTCTGCCATTTATCTGACACGGGAATCACGTCGCCAAGCTTGCAGAAGTACTCCCAGCTGCGTGCGTCCTGCACTTCGATCTGGATCGTTCCAGTTTTGACTTGATTGAGAACGTCGATGCGGATGGTCAGTTTGGTCTGTGCGGGAACGTTTGGGAGCAACGTGTGGACATGATAAAGATTTTGGTTAGGCGGAACGTCCAGATCGAGTTTCAAGGAGCCGTTGCCAGCCGTGTGGTGCGACGGATCAAACGACGCCTTGACGGTGGCGTTTGGCGGCTCCGAGAAGGCGAAGCGTTCCAAATCGCGCTCACTGTTCATCTTGATCTCATGAGTGGTCGCGACAATGACTTCATCTTGATACGACGGATCTGAGCGGAACTGCCATAAACCGTTGAGGCAGACGGTTTCGCGCAAGGCGGAAGATGTCTTCCACGCCTTGTCGTAGCTCCATTCGGGATAAGCGCCTTCTGGCAACGGCGGCGTGAAGGCGATTGCGAGCATCATGGAAGAAAGGAATGAAATCAATGCGAATTTTTTGTTCATGAGGCAGATGACTTTTTTGGGAAAAAACTACTAAAAACAAAAAACATATTCCAGAAATCTAGAATTCTAGCCTTCTAGGATCCTAGAAGGCTAGATAATTAAATGAAAATCAATTTTTCTTGACTTCCTCTTCGACTTTCTTGAGCAGTTCGGGAATCTGGAGCTGCTGCGGGCATTTCTTCAGGCAGGATTCGCATTCGACGCAGGAATCCACGCGGGCATCATCTGGAATGCCGTTGTAACCATTCTTGAACTGCCATTTGTTGTTGTTGAGTTTGAACTGGTTATAGAGTCCGAAAATGGTGGAGATTTCGACGCCCGCGGGGCACGGCATGCAATAGCGGCAGCCTGTGCAGGGGATGGCGCCCGCCTTGCGGTAGGCCTGGACGGCTTCATCGAGAACCTTCCGTTCGGCTTCGTCGAGCGGCTTGAACGTGGAGAACGTCTTGATGTTTTCTTCCAGATGCTCCATTCTCGTCATGCCGGAGAGGATGGTGAGAACGTTGGGCAGGGAGGCGACGAAACGGAACGCCCAGGCGGCGGTCGTCGCGTCCGGATTGGCCTTCTTGAGGATGTCGTTGGCTTCCTGTGAAAGCGTCGCAAGTGCGCCGCCACGAAGTGGTTCCATGATGACGACGGGGATGTTGCGCTCTGTGAGAATCTCATACTGTTCGCGGGAATGGTACAGCTCCCAGTCGAGAATGTTCAATTGGATCTGCGCGAAATCCCACGGATAGGCGGAGGCGATTTTCTTCAGATTTTCAAATTTGTCATGGAAGGAGAAACCTATCTTGCGGACTTTGCCTTCGGCCTTTTTCTTCTGGAGGAAGTCCCAGACATGGAGGTTAACGGCTTTCTTCCAGACGTTTGCGTTCATGTTGTGGAAGAGATAGAAATCGAAATAATCGGCCTTGCAACGTTCAAGCTGTTCGTTGAAAATACGTTCCACATCCTCTTCCGTCTTGCAGAGGCCAACGGGCATCTTGCTGGTCAGATAATATGAATCACGCGGGAACTTCGGAAGGATGTCGCCGCAGAACTTCTCAGACTGGCCTTTATGATAGAAATAGGCGGTGTCGAAATAGTTGATGCCTGCTTCAAGTGCACGTTTGACAAGAGCTTCCGCCTTTTCGTAATCAATTTGGTCACCTTTTGTCGGAAGGCGCATCATACCATAGCCGAGCAACGGGACGGAAATGTCCGTATTGCGCAATGTGCGGCGTGCGACCTGCGGGCCGTTGCTGAGGGACGATACTTTGTTGAATTTCGGGGCTTCCTGCGCGACAACAGATGTCACTTGCGTGGCGGCGGCTGTGGCGATTGCGGTCTTGAGAAAATCACGTCTATTCATTCTGTTTCAGCTCCTTCTTGTTTTGTTATTGGTGATACAGTAATGGTTTTGTTTGGACAGATGGCTTGGCATGCGCCGCAACCGATACATAAACTCTTTTTCAATTTTGGGGCACCCGTCTTTTTAATCAATGTGATGGCCTTCGTGGGGCAGACTTCCGCGCATTTTCCGCATGGTTCTTCATCTTGGTAAACCTTGCAGTTCTTGTAGTTAATGGTAGCCTGCGCGATGCGGAGCTTCTGCTTGTCGGCCAGCGGAATCGGCTGGATGGCGCCCGTTGGGCAGATTTGCGAACAACGGTTGCAATCGTAGCCGCAATGGCTTCCTTCGAGATTCAATGTGACGAAACCATAGCCTGTCGGAGACGGCTTGATGATTTTGGACGGACAGTTATGGACGCAAAGCAAACAGGCCGTACATTTTGACGCGAAGCGTGATACATCGCCCGCTCCTGGCGGTAAGATGAACTGCGGTTTGGCTTCAGCAGCTTTTTCATCTGCTTCTTCCTCAACGGCTTCTGTCGTTTTCGCATCTAGCAGGGCTTTCAGAAAATGCTTGCCGACGGCGGCACTAACGCCAAGCCCCACAAGACCGACTGGAACGGAAAGCAATAGTTCGCGTTTCGCCATATCAGGCGTGGAAGGCAGCGTGGGCTGTTCTTCCGCTGGCTTTGCATCTTCCTGCGGGGCAGGTGGTTGGGTTGCGATGGGACGGCCAAAATGGATGGCGCCCATGGCGCAGGCTCCAAGACAGTTCAGACAACGGACGCAACGTGCATTATCGATACGGCGGTTTTCCAAATCAATACATCCTGCATTGCAGGCTTTGACGCAACGGCCGCATTTGACACATTTTTCAGAGATGGAAAGTTTGAACAGACCGATTCTGGAAACGATGCCAAGCGTTGTTCCGACAGGGCAGATCGCGTTGCAGAACAGGCGTTTACGCCATACGGAAAGGGCGAGGACAATCACAAAAGGCAGAATCGCGCCAATGCCATAGGAGGCGAATACGCGGCCGAAATTGGAATACGGATCCAACAGTTTGAAGCCAAGCGTCCAACCGATGGCCAATAGGCCAACGACAATGCCTAAACAAATCGCGCGCAGGAAAGCGAGATGTTTCGGCAATGGTTTGCCTTTCCGTCTAGACAGAAAGGCGATGATGTCCTGCGAAATGCCCAGTGGGCAGATGACAGAGCAGTAGAACCGTCCGAACAGCAACGTGATAAGCAGGATGACAATGAATGTCACCAGCGTGCCGATGGAGAACGCGGCGATGGTTTTCATCAATGACGGGGCGGCTTGGATTTTCAGCAGAGCGGTCGCTGGCGTGAAAAGTCCGAGAAACGCCAATACGATGAGAATGAACACAATAGCGGCGATTCCGATGCGGATTCTTTTGGGTGTGTTGTTCTTTTTCATGTCAGTAGGTCACTGGCGGCGCGAGGAGGGTGAATGGATAGAAGGGGAGGTTCCGGCAGATAAAGAACAGGATGAAAACGGCGGCGACTGTGAACGCGAATGGTTTATAGTATTGGAGCTTTGGATACTTCAAAATGAGCAGAGTGCAGACGCCCATAGGAAGCAGGATGGCGTTGTAACGCAATGCTTTAAGCGGATGGCCATGGAGCAATGCGTGAACAGCCCGCGTGCCGCCGCAGCCCGGGCAGTGCATGCCTGTGACTTCATGAAACGGACAACGCGGCATGAACCGCTGGACGGTATTGCCCGGCTCCATAGCGTAAACAGCCGCCAATGCCGCAATCAGCAGGATCGCGGCGGGAATGGCGAGAATCTGCAACTGTCTGCGAGATAGCTTCATGCGTTAACGTTCAATTTTGAGACTGCTGTTCTTTTTTGTTTAGTTCAATTATTTGCTTGCGTAAAGGATCTTGCTGTTCTTCTTTTTGCAGTTCTGCAATTCTCAGGCGTATTCTTTCCCATAATTCTTTGTCTCTCTGGATGAGATCCCTTTGGAGAACATTGATTTGTCGTCTGTTATTGCCAGTTCTGGCAACATTGTTATGATTGTATTGCTTGCTTCTTGCAGATAGTTTTTTTAATGCTTCACGCCAAATTTCATCATTAATCAACTCCTTTTTGAGAGATTCGTTGATTGGTTGTCTGTTATTGCCCGATATCGGCTGGATGTTGATCCTGATATCATTGTTCTGTTTGTCCGGTTCGCTTAATATTTCATATAGTTTTATGAAAGCTTTACTTCTGATTTCATCATCAGTAGAATCCTTTATGAGAGATTCATTGATTGGTTGTCCATTCGTGGCGGCGTTCGCTTGGATGTCCATTTTGAGGCCGTTATTCGATTCCTTCTGCATCTCATTTTCAATGACCTCAATGATTTTTTCCTTTTCGATATCGCTTAACTGCTGGTCGGTTTCCTCTTGAAGAAACGAAGAATCATTTGTGTCAGGAGATTCATCCGTTGGAACCATGCTGACGGCGATGCCGGAAAGAATTGAGAGAATTGCCGCAATCAGAGTGATGATTTTCGATAGCTTGGCATGCTTTTGAGCGTTTTCGATATCACCGCGCTTGAATTCGCTGCCTGCGATGGCAGAAAGGACGATGGACGCGATGACGATTGGATTACAGCAGAGAATCAGAACAAGAATAGCCCAAACCATACCTGTGCTGAAGCTTCCGTCGGAATTTGGAGGTTGTGGCGACGGCGGCGTAAATGGTTGATAAACAGGCTGTTCTTTGATTGGTGGATCCGCCATGGGCGGAACTTGCGCCATGTTAAGCGGTTGAGCCATCGGCGGCTGTTGCTGTTGCGGCTGATACGGCTTACGCACGCCTGAGACTGGCTGTTTGTCGATATCCAGATTCGATGGTAGTTTAGAACCGCCACCGGGCTTGAAGGCCTTTGGACGGATACGTATAGGTTCATCTGCTTGCTCCGCAGGTTGTTGCGGCGTAGGCAATTTCAGCGTTTCGTCATCCGGTGGAGCAGGCGGAGGTGGCGGAGCAGATGATTGTGGTGCAGATGGTTGCGACGATGTCGCGGCCATTGGCGCAGGCGGTGGCGGCGGGTATGTCCCGTGTGTCGTTCCTGTCATTTTATTCGCATCCGTCGCTGTCGAAGGCAGTGGCGGTGGCGCGGCAAATGACGGCGTCGGCGGCGGAGCCGCAGGTGCCGAAAGCGGCGTCGACGGAATCGGCGGCGGAGCCGCAAATGACGGTGATGGCGGTGGCGCAGACGGCGTCACAGGCGGAGCCGATGGAATCGGCGGTGGAGCAGACGACAACGGCGATGAATATGAAAGTCCGCTCGGTTTTGGTAACGGAGCGGATTCTGGCATGGACGATGTTGGAAATTGCGGCGGCTGAGGCGATTGCGCCGTTGGTTCAACAGGCGTGCCGCAACCGCGGCAGACTTTGTCGCTTGCCGCAAGAATAAGACCACATTTTTTACAGAGAGGCATATTTCTAGTGGTTAGTGGTTAGTGGTTAGTGGTTAGATTTTTTGCGAGGGGATGAGCTTGAACCAATCAAGATTCAGGCCGCCGCCTTTGTCGTTGATGATTTCGATCGTGTGATCGCCTTTTTTCAGGTCAAGAAGCGGTGGCTTCTGATCGGCGGCCGGATAGAGTTCTTTGAAATCGTTTTTGATGTTGTTGCTCCATCCGCCCGTGTATGGGAATCGGTAGGAACCGATGTCCTTTCCATCGATCTTCACGATGCGGCTGACGCCATCGATGACGCCGCAACATGCTTTGAACTGAAGGAGATACGAACCATCCTGTGGGACGGTGACATTCCATGCGAGACGATGTCCATCCGTGTCCCAAAGCTTCAGCGCGGTGCCGTCAGCTCCGAATTTCGGATCGGCCACGACTTTCTTCGCATCCGCAGGAGCGGTTTCTTCCTTGAAATCTTCCGCCTGAACAAGAACGGCCTGATCCATAACAGGCTTATACGGCGTGACATCTGGAGCTTTGTAGAAATTGAAAAGATCGGTTGGCAATTCCGTCGCCTTGATCGTCCATGTAATGGAACCTTTTTCAACAGGTTGATCCAGCGTTGCGGAGAGGCGGTATGGACCAAGCCTGTCGAACTGGAGGATTAGCCGTTCCGTTTTGGCGGTGAAGGCGGTTGTTGCGGTGATATTGATATCCAAACATGCGTCCAGACTGCCGTAGATGAAATGGCGTTCGGGCTTGTATTCTTTCACGTTGCTACGGCTGATAAGAGCCGTGCTGAAATCTTTCGGCTCCGTGAATTCAACGGCATCCGTCACCATGATGGTCTTGTTCAGGCGGTTAAAGACGAATGTACGGATGAGCGATTTCAGTTCGGGCACGCTGTAGGCAGAGGTCATATCCATGACGACCGTGTCTTGTTCATCCGTGAAATCCGTCTTGAGAATGACGCCTTTCGCGCCTCTGCCTGTCCGTTGCAGTTTTCCTGCGACGACTGGCACGCAATGGCCGAAGGAATTCAGCAGGCTGAACGTATAGCGTTCACGCCCAAATGATTGGCGTGAATAGACTTCCGGGCCTGGATCGACGATGAGACGGTCGTTGTTCCATGCAATCATGAAGGATCCGACGTCGTTGTGGTTGTGGTGTTCGGCGTTGTGACCGCCTTTGATGGCCGCACCGAAGACTTTTCCATCCGCATCCGTATGGCGGAAGATGTAGATGCCTGAATCCGGAAATTCGGAACGGATCGGATAGGGCGCGTCTTCTGGTAGTTTCTTCAGATATTCGGTTTCATCGCTGAAGGCGACAAGCGGCATAAACGGGAAGCCGACGTCGAGCACATTTTCTGGCTTGACTTGCTTGCTAAGTGATTGCGGCCAATGACGTTGGATGATGACGAGATGCGGGGGGAAGGGCCGTGCTCCAACGCCGCAGTCCGCAAATGCAGGAGCGATGCCGTCCTGTATTTGGATGTTTTTCGCGAAGGCAGCGACGTTTTCAATGTTCGGATAACCCTCAAAAATGTTCATCTTGCCGTTGGTGGCTTGAAGGATGTGTTCGCCCATGGCGAGATAATGACCGAAGCCGTAGCCCCAATAGCCGAGGCCTTCGTTGCAATAACCGTCCGGCGTGAAGCCGGAAAGGAATGTCTTGTCCGAATATTCCGTTGCGGCAAGGACTTCCGCACGCGTCATGCGGTCTTCGACAATCGTGAGAATGCAATTGACCATGTTGCCTGTGCAGACGGCCGTCCAGTTACCGTTGCCGAACATCCATCCGTGGCCGAAGGTATCGCCCGTGCGAATGGAATTGATGTATGGATCAACCGTGCGGCGGAAGATTTCGCGGCGGATGGCGGCGCGCATTTCAGGCTTGAGACGGTCTTGATACCACCAATCAACAGTTGCGAGATCGGAGGCGCGTTCGGAAGCGAACAAATCCGCGTAGAAACGCGTTTGATTGAAATTCGTCAAGCCACTGTCATGGGCGGGCAGCACCCAACTCTTTTCATTCAGAATCGCGTTGATCTCACGTTCAAGAGCGGGCATGAAACGGCCTTTGTTTTCAAGAGCTTCCGCGACGGCGAACGTGAACAGCCGCGACTTCCGCTGGAAGTACGGTTTTTCATAGGTCTTGCGGTCGCCAGTCTTGTTGTAGAGGAGATATTCTTCATCCTTTAGTT
>JAEEGH010017102.1_pt1 | contig 15521 bp, 7 predicted proteins | sample 9134181 | NCBI WGS metagenome assembly JAEEGH01 (sample SAMN16246544, study PRJNA631951) | gut metagenome | biome: gut microbiome; feature: rumen; material: DP-attached | host: Bos | place: Iran: Karaj | collected 2018-10 | reverse complement strand
TGCGCCATCGTGGCACGATGTGTCCGGCAACGGGCTGGACGCCACGCCCTCGTCGGGTTCCATGCCCGCCGCCTTCTCCCGCATGAACTTCAACAAATGCCTTGAGGTGAATGGCGCGGAGACCTTCAACCTGCCATTGGGCATCAGCACCTCCCGGCAGTCGGACGTGATCGTGGTCTATGAGACCCGCGACACCGCCAATGAGAACGCCCTGTGGCAGATACGGCTGGACACCGCCAGGCGCATCGGGCAGACCACGCGGCGCATCCTCAACGACAACGGGCAGATCACCTACGACACGGCCAACCGCCTGAAGCCCGTCGTCAACTACCTGGCGCAGTCGTGGCGCTCGCCCGAGGTCTGCGCCCCCGCGCTCACGCTCTGCGGGGCGGACTCCCTGACGCTCAACGGCAGGATTGCCGAGGCCTTGTGTTTCGACCGCCGTATCGGCGACACCGCCGTCATCCAGTGGATCAGCTACTTGGCCGTCAAGTACGGCATCACCCTCTCGCAGACCGACTACCTGGACAGCCGGCGGAACGTGATATGGGATCATACACATTATCCCGGCTACTGCGCCTCCATCGCGGGCGTGGGCAGGGACGATTCTGTGGGGCTGTACCAGAAACAGACATATTTCGCCAACGGGATGATGGTTATAGGCCTCGACCGCTTGGCAAAGACCAACGAGGACAACCCCGCAGTTGTCGCCGACGGGGACTTCCTCATGTTCGGATGCGGGGACGGTGTGCAGGCTGTCGCCACGATATACATGCAGGACGGGACGACCTGCGAGGCCGTCGGACGCGGCATGGTGCAGGCGACGGGCAACGCGCACATTTACAGCACATTTGTCCTTTTGGACACATCGTCGGTGCGGGACGGCATCGCGCCGGTCCTGCTGATTGACCGCAGCGGTACGGGAGAGTTCCCTGCGGGGGAGACACAATATATGCCTTGCACAGGCATGGACAGCCTGGGGCACCATGTGTATGAAGGCATCCATTGGGACACCGACCGAAACGGGCGCGACTTTTTCTGCTTCGCCATGGCGATATCGGACACCGCTGGCACGCCGAAGGCGTTGGCGGTGAACGGTGATGGGGATACGGGCAACTCCCCGTCCGCAACACCCCGTTACAGGTTGTCACCCAACCCCAACCACGGGAACTTCACCGTGGAGATAACATATCCCGAAGCGCAGGACGTGGTTGTCACGGTTCACGATTCCGACGGGCGGCTCCTGCTCACCATGAGCGGCAAGGGACAAAGCGCCTACCGTTTCGGGAACTCCGTATCGGCCGCCGGACACTATCTTATAGACATCACCTCGCCCTCCGAGCACAAGATCCTCAAAATGGTCGTCAATTAGCGGTGTTTTCAACTTAAAAAACAAACAACAACCAAAAACAAACGGACATGAAACAATATCTGCTTGCCATAATCGCGGTGCTGGCCGCCGTCATTCTCGCCCTGTCCTCATTTGACACGGCGGACAACCCGTATCCAACCCGTTCCTACAGGACTTATTGCTCAAGTCCCGGGCCGAACGCCCGGCCAGGCGGGAGCACCATGCCGCAGTTCGCGCATATAGAGGCGGTTCCGGACAGTGCCATGGCACCAGTTCTGAATGAGGGACCGGTCTATGACGGGTGTTCCACACCTCCCATTGAAAATTCCGGATCGGCCCTGCCACCCGTCGTGCTTTCAGCCGACGCGATGACGGAACTCACCCCCGTGCAGCTGCCGCCGTTAGACGCGGGCATGGTGAACGTGACATCCAATGGGCAATCAGAGGAAGACGGTGCCGGACAGGCGGGCGGTTACCGTTTGTCATTGCCTGTTGCGGGTTCCGAATGCCGGATTGTGATCCCTTACGACCCGTTCCTGTTGCCGCAGGGTTTCACCGAGGATGACATACAGACCTACGTCTATGACAGGCAGTACCGCCGCTGGGTGGCCATACAGCGCGATTCCGTGAACGAGGCGGAGCTGCTGGTCTGTTCGCGGTTCCGACCATGGGAGAAGGGACTGCCGCACACGCAGGACGCCATGGTAAATCCTCAGGACGCGCTCACACAGGTGCAGGACATGATGTCGTTCGCCTCACAAGGCGGTGGCGGCGGTGACTCCCCGCTGGACTTCATCAACGCGGTGCTGAAGACCCCGGAGATGCCGGAAACCTCGGCCTACACGCCCACAAGCATCAAGGAGCTGAAGGCCGCCGACCCGCTGGAGGGTCTGACGCTGATGCAGCCGCCCACAGCCAACAACAGCGGCACGGCCAATCTGAGCTACCCGATCGAGATCCCCGCCGGACGGCAGGGCATGCAGCCAAACCTCGCGCTGACCTACAGCAGCGGCGGCGGCAACGGCTGGCTGGGCGTGGGCTGGGACATCTCCATCCCCTCCATCACCGTGGAGACGAGATGGGGTGTGCCGAGATACGACCGGGAAAAGGAAAGTGAGGTATATGTCTATGAGGGCGAGCAGCTGGTGACCATGGACGGCGGCGGCCATTTCCGCGAGATGCCGCACCGTACCAACCAGTGGACGGACCGGCAGGACCTTGACCAGGACGGCCATGAGCAGTTCTATCCGCGCAGGAACGAGGCCTTCGACAGCATCGTGCGCCACGGCAATGGTCCCGACAGCTACTGGTGGAGCGTGACACACAAAAACGGCGTGACGGACTACTACGGGAAGTACGCCTTGGACGCGGGCGTTGACAACAGATGCGTGCTGCGCAAGACAGACAACGTCGCCCGCAACGACAGGGGCGCGATAGCGCACTGGGTACTGGCCGAGAGCGTGGATCCTGACGGCAACAGCGTACGGTACTATTACAAAATCGACTATAACAGGGGCACGGAAGACGGCAGCTGGGGCAAGCAGATATACATTGACAGCATCAGTTACACCTGTCGGACCACCCAAAACCAGACACAGGACGAGAATGGCGAATACAGCGCTACATTCCGCAGGGACGGCACCGCCAGGACAGACATTGTCACCAGCCTGAACAGGGGTGTCAAGGAAGTGACCGCGGACGTGTTATGCCATCTTGACGTGAGCTTCCGCGATACGCTGCTCCGCCAGTACTTCTTCGTGACAAAAAACGACAGGTCCACGCAGTACAAGACCGTGCTCGCCGACATTGTCAGGATAGACTCGCCCCTTGTGGACATCACCTGCGGGAATGTGCTTGATACTGTTGAAGAGATATGGGGCTTGTTGCACGGAGAAAATGAATATACGACGTATGCCACCCGCCACCATCTGGACTATTTCGAGTATCCTTCCGCCGACAGCTTGTTTTCCGGCGGGATAACCGTGTCAGGCCTCCCGGACGACGGAATCACCCTGAAGGGTGTCCATAACACGTTCCGGTCTTCCGCGCTCGGCTCCACCAGGACAAAGAGCTGGAACCTCGGAGGTACGGGGGCCGCCGGCTTGGGCCCCGACGTGAGCACCACCCTTGTCACCCTCGGCGCGAACTCCACCTATTCCAACTCGCAGAGCGAGGGCCTGATGACCTTGGTCGACCTGGACGGGGACGGCCTCGCGGACAAGGTGTTCAAGAAGGGCGACAGGCTCTATTTCCGCAAGAGGCTGTTTTCCACTGGGAATCCGTTTGCCTTCGAGGGGTCGTGCCATCCTATAGACGGCGGCGTGTCCGACTTCCTGAAGGAGAGTTCCAACAGCCTGTCGCTCGGCCTGCAGGCATCCTGCGTGGCGAACCTGAGTGTCGGGTTCCCGTTCGGCTGGTCCACGACGACCGACTATATGGCCGACATCAACGGGGACGGGCTCATGGACATGGTCACGGAGAACGGCCCTTTCTTCGGGAGACACTTGCAGGGCCAGACACCGTCGTTCTCCAGAGTGAACGCCATACAGACTACCGTCCCTGGTTCGGACAGCCCCGCACAGTCGTTCGTATCCTCCGCGTCGCTTGGCACGGGGACGTGCGGGGGGACCATCTTCGACGGCGAGGTTGATACCAATATCATTTGTGTGCCATACCCTATTGATTGTGTGGTTCCCATCAGTGACACGATTCCTTCCACTTGTCTTATAAATGGATGCACATCTCAAATTATAGGGTACAAGTATGCAGACCAGTCGCAGACGGGGATAATTCCCGATCCTAATCATCATAAAACGACCAGCCCGCACGTCATTCCGCCGGCTGTCGACTCGATGATAGTCAGAACAATTTGTTCTGGAGAAATATTGAGTTGCCGCCCAGAATCTGTAACCCCCGACCTTGATGCGGTGAGGGTATGGGTGGCCCCTTTCAACGGCACTGTCAACGTATATTCTTCCGCCTGTCTTGTCCCTGGCGACACGGTTCTCCTGCGCCAAAGCCGTTTTTTTGATGGTGTGCGCTGCTGTATAGAGCATAACCAGGGCTGTAATGCCTATTCGGATTATACCCTGTATGCTAACCAGTCAGTCCCCATTCGCGTCTATGGATTAGGAAGACAGAATACAACGGTTATAGACACTTTTTCATTAGATGTCAACACAGACGATATCCTCCTGTTCCGCCTCAACTCAAAGGAGGACAGGTCGTTCGACAGGGTGGATTGGAGAGTCACAATAGAATATCCGGACAGTGTAGGGCGTGGGTTGGATATCTATAACAGGGACAAGGCTGTGTACCATTCGGACAGCGACTTCGTGCTGGTGGGCAGGGATATGTTCCAGGCACCTGTGGAAGGCAGCATCTGGCTCTCGGGACGGCTGGAATACCAGGATATCGGCGAACCCGCACGGCTTGTGGTCGGCAGGCGGGGGACAACCGAATACTCCCTGTCCCTCAATCCCGGTGAAGCGAGGGACACCCTGCTGCGGATAGGCCCGTTCCATGCGGGTGCCCTGGACACGGTTACGGTGGTCTTCGAGCGTGTCGGGACGGACAATCCCCAGTGGCCCCGCATACATTTCTCGCCTCTTTTGAGGTTTTTCCCGTCCGACACATCCGCCGTCAAGGACACCGTGTACTGCTATCCCCAGATACGGATGGGCATCCGTCACGGTGATGCCGACCCCTTCTATCGGAAAACCTGCCGCAAGTACTTCGGGGAACTGTACCGCGGCTGGGGCCAGTTCGCCTACAACAACCACGACTCGTCGAGCGTCAGGGACAACTGCGTGGACCTTGCAAGCCTCCGTCTTCCGAAGATACTCACCTATTCGTCTCCCGGCCAGATCACGTATGACGACACGGCGATGTACCACTCCGGCTCGTTGGTGGACACCACCGATTTGGGGAACTCCCTCGCCGCTGCCGTGGAATCCTCCCTGTATGCCCCCATCTCGGATGTGAGCCGCTGGGTGGGGATGACGGCGTACGGTAACCAGCGGTGCTACCGCAGCGCGGGTCTGGACGCAGCGGTCTCTGCAACCATGATGGACAACCGGGAACCGTCTCTCAGTATTCCCGTGCAGGACTCCGTCCCCGCATCCCTTTCCTACGAGGGCACGGGCGTGGAACTGCAGGACATCCCCCTCTATGACAGTCCCGTGCCTGTCAGCATGGACGGCGGGCCCGTGCGGACCATACGGAAACGGCACCGCAACTGGAGCACCGACCTCTCCGTGGGCGTCGACCTCATGCTCGTCTCATCGGGAGCCTCCAAATCGTTTGGCAACGCCTACATCCAAAGCGACTACATGGACCTCAACGGGGACCGCTATCCCGACCCCATGTCCACCAACGGGGTGCAGTACTCGATGCCATGGGGCGGCATCGGCAGGCTCTCACCGCTCTTCCTCCCGGACGGCGACCATCTGAGCGCCACCGGCTCCATTTCCGACGGGGAGACCAGCGGACGATGCTATCCTGTTTCAAAGAAAAACGCCTCGAACAATCCGAAATCCGCCAAGATGTCCCTGTCCGGCAGCGGCACTCTCAGCCACAGCGAAGTCAAAAGTTCCGACAAGACCGACTATATGCTCATGGATGTGAATGGCGACGGCCTGCCCGACATGGTGAGCACTTCCGACAGAACAGTCCGTCTGAACTCGGGCTACGGATTCCTGAATCCCGAGTCTTGGAAAATCGGCTTCATCCGAAACGGGCACAGCAGCAACCAGTCCGACAATTCCGGGCTGTCCGGCGGCTGGGGAAATTCCGACCTTCCGGCCAACTCGTTCAGCCTGGCGCAGGTGAGCATCAGCGGCGGCACGGGGAGAGGCACCTCCTACAACAGCACGGAAAAGCAGATGCTCGACTTCAACGGCGACGGCCTGCCCGACAAGGTGCAGACCACCTACAACAACAGCGGCATTGATATCCAGTACAACCTCGGCAACGGGCAGTGGTCGCAGGAGGAGCACATAGACGGCATCAGGATAAGTGAAAGCCGCTCCGCCAGCGAGGACGTGAACCTCGGCGTGACCGTGGGCTTCACCGTGTGCGCCATACTGAAGATCAACGTGGGTATCCAGACCTCCCCATATAACCGGTCGCTTTCCACGGATGTGGCCCAGCTTACCGACATCGACGGCGACGGCTACCCCGACTACATCACCTCCGAGAGCGAAACCGGCGCCACCATACGCCTCAATACGGCGGGCAAGACCAACCTGCTGCGCAAGGTGACCAATTTCACCGGAAGCACCATTGAGATGGACTATGAACTTTCGGTCCCCTGCTACGAGAAGCCGCACCGCAGCTGGGACCTCGCCCGCGTGGAGACCCGCAACAATGTGGACACCTGCCCCGTGGGCGGCAACCGCACCCTCGCCACCTTCTCCTACGGCAACCCCCACTACGACCGCTACGAACGTATGGAGTTCGGCTACGACACGGTGAGAACGGTTGTCCACAACACTGACAGCGCAAATGCACCATACCGCCAGAACTATACGGTCTATAACAACGTGAGCCTCGCCAAGCGCGGGCGCAAGGTCTCTGAGGCGGTACTGGACGGCTCCGGTGCGCGTTATGTGGTGAAGAATTACAAGACCATGCTCTACGACTTCCAGGGCGACACGGTGGACGAAGCCGCCTGCCGCGTGGAGGGGACCTATGTGGGTCACGAGGCCGAGACCACCATTTACTACGAGGGGCAGGACAGCGACTCCATCGTGGTGGCCGTCAGCAAGGACTACGACAGGTACAGGAACATCACCCGCTACACCTACGAGGGCATACGCGGCAACGGGGATGCCCAGCGGTTCATCGCACACATCTCATACAGGCAGAACGCGGGGCACAATCTCGTCTCCCTGCCCAAGACGGTGACCGTGTGCAACCAAGACAGCTCCACAGTGCTCCAGCAGCGCACGGCGGAGTATGACGGCAACGGTCACTTGACACGCCTCACGAGGCACAACGGCGGACAGGATGCCGTGTGGGATTTCACTTATGACACATACGGGAATATGGTGCGGGTGTTGATGCCCCAGAACGACGCAGGACAGCGGACGGACTGTCGGTACACCTACGACCCGGAGGTGCACACCTATCCCGTGCAGGTGGAAAACCACTCGCTGGGCTTTTCCTCCTTCTCGGAGTACGATTTCAGGTTCGGAAAGCCGACCAAAACCAAGGACATCAACGGTAACGTGATGCGGTACCGGTACGACGGGATGGGACGGCTGACAACCGTGACCGCGCCCTACGAGCTGGACAGCCTGCGCCCGTACACCATACGGATGGAGTACCATCCGCACAACTTCTCCACGCTTGCCGTCTTTACAAACCACTCCAACCCGTATTCGTACGCTGTGACGCGCCATTACGACCCGCAGCACCCCGGCAACGACATCGTCACCACCGTCATATCCGACGGTCTGGGCAGGATGTTGCAGACCAAAAAAGACGCGGAGTTTGGAGGGCAGGAAGTGAGCCTTGTATCCGGCAAAGTGGTTTACGACTGCTTCGGGCGGACGGTGGCGCAGTACCATCCGTTCACGGAGGACACCATCTACGCCCCCTTGTACAACCCCCAGTTCAGCCCTGTCACGGCCACCGTGACCGCCTACGACATCCTTGACCGCCCCGTGCTTTCCATGCAGCCCTACGGACGCACCACCGCCACGGATTACGGTTTCGGCAGCAGTGGTACACAGCGTTTCTTCCGCACCACCGTGACCGACCCGATGGGTAACGACGTGACAGTGCTGAAGGACGGTCTCGGACTGCAAGAGCGTACGGAGGCCCCGCAGAACACGGTGACCCTGTTCGAGTACGACCCCATAGGGCAGCTCACCGCCACCACCGACCCCGACGGCTTTGTGACCCACTATAGTTATGACATGCTGGGCAGGATGACACGCCGTATCCATCCCGATGCCGGCAGGGACCGGTATAAATATGATCCTTCGGGCAACCTGGTCTTTCATGAAAACGGGAATGGCGACACCATCCTTTACAGCTATGACCACAATTTGCTGACAAACATTGCACATTCCCGTTATCCCGCCAACAATGTCCGCTACTGGTATGGTGGGCCGGGAGCTCCCGACAACTGTGCAGGGAAGGTGGCGCTTGTGGAAGACGGCGCAGGCCTCCATGCCTTCAAATATGGCAAGCTGGGAGAGGTGACGGAAGAGACACATGCCTTCATCCTGTCGAACGAGGACAGCACCTACACATTCCGCATGAACTTCGTGTACGACAGCTGGAACCGCATACACCGCATGGTCTATCCCGACGGGGAGGTGGTGACCTACCACTACGACCGGGGCGGAATGCTCCAGAGCATACACGGGGACAAGAACGGGCATGTTTACTCGTATGTGGAGAATATTTCCTACAACACATACGGTCTGAAGGGAAAAGTCCAGTACGGCAACGGCACGCACACAGACTATGACTACGACCTGCTGATGCGTCTGGAACACCTTCGCAGCGACAACGGGCAGGGGGAAGTGATGCAGAAGATAGACTATTCATACGACAGCGTGGGCAACATCACCAGCATTACCAACCATACGGGCGTGCTGTCCAACGGCCTTGGCGGGGACTATTGGAGCCACTATGACTATGACGGCCTCTACCGGCTGTCGCACGCGGAAGGAAACTGGCACGGAGGGCGGCAGCTCAATTATCAGCTGGATATGCAGTACCATCCCGGCGGACGGATAAAGAAAAAAAGTCTTTACGCCGATGTGATGGACCATACCGGGACGATTTCCGTTACCGACTATGCAAACAGCTACCAGTATCATACAGGAGAACCAAGGGTGCTTAGACAAGTGACGAACGGCATGATGGGCGGACGGCAGGATTTCGATTGGGACGCGGCAGGCAACATGGTTTATCACCAAAATGCCAACGGTTGCATTCGCAATCTCTGCTGGGACGAGGAGAACCGTTTCTTGGGCTTCTCCGACTGCCATAACGCAGGCTTCTACCAGTACGATGCGAACGGCGAACGCACCTACAAGTTGACGGGCGAACGCGTCATGCAGAATGTGCAGGGGCAATGGTTGTCATACAGTTTGTTGGACAACCCCACGCTGTACACCTCGCCCTATCTGGTGGCCACCCCGAAGGGCTACACCAAGCACTACTATGCCGAGAGCGAGCGTGTGGCCAGCCGGATAGGCGGGGGTGGGCTGAAGGACATCGCCTTGGTGGTGATGAACATAGAGGAACTTCCCGGTGATGTGTTGCCTGACGAGGAATGGCCTGTATGGGATGAGGGGGAAATGCCCGCATATTATGGGGAAAGAGGACTGGGAATGCGTGACCACCTCAATGGTGTGATGAGGTGCGCAGGTGCCGATACCCTTGTCGTGAAGAATATCTTAATGAATCTCCGAACCTATTGGCGTATCAAAGACAATTCCGAGCCCGACTGCTACTGGTACCACCCTGACCACCTCGGCTCCTCTTCCTGGATAACCTACTCTGACGGCTCCGCCGTGCAACACCTGCACTACTTACCTTGGGGCGAGGACTTTGTGGACCAGCGCAGCACCAGCTGGCATGCCATGCACACTTTCTCCGCAAAAGAAAAAGACTCCGAAACCGGTCTATCGTACTTTGGCGCACGCTATTACAGCTCCGATTTGAGCATCTGGTTGAGCGTGGACCCGATGAGTGACAAGTATCCATCGTTGTCACCTTATTCCTACTGTGCGAACAACCCCATTAAGTTGGTGGACCCGAATGGAGAAGAGTTCATTGGTGCTATAATAGGTGTCATAGTTGGAGCCGCTACAGAAGTTGTCTCGCAAACTATAGCTAATGGCGTTGAAAATTTGTCAAAAGGAGAAACTTTTTTCAAAGGATGGTCTAAAAAAATTGATTTGGTTGATGTGGGTGTCTCGGCTGCCGTCGGTGCTTTAGATGGTTTGGTCCCTGGTGCAGGCAAACTGATAGGAGAATTAGCAGGTGATCTACTAAAAGCATCTGTTGATTGGAAAGCTGAAAATATAACTAATAATAGAAGTGGGTTTAGAATAGTAGGGATATCTAAAGACCCGAAGGAATTTCTTTGTGACTTGGCCACAAATCTTGCGACTACTGGGTTCTGCCATGCGTCTGGACTTAATAAACTTGACTTTGAAAGACATTCAATTCATTTTAGTGCAATCTTGTTTGAAACAACAATGAAAGGATGTGTTTCAGGAACATTTGGAAGTGTCAACAAAATAGTAAAAACAGAATTAGGAATACCAATACCATTTTATAAATTGATGAATCCACATGTTACAATAGGAGATTTATTACTTGAAGGGATAGAATTTTAAGAATTTGTTTTTTTAACTCATTAATGATGTTTTGCGAGAAATTTTTCAAACCTGTTAAAAATATCATAGCAAAGTGCTCAACCTCTTCTGATTACTTCAATCTCGTTTTTGTTGGAATCATATTATTAGGGGTGTTATTTTTATTTGCATTTTTGTTTTTTCAGATTTTTTCTGGTTTGTTTGTGTCGTCAAAATCCTTTGAAGATTGGGAAGAGGAATGCAAAAAAAAAGGTTATAATATAGAAACAGGCACTGCAACTTACATGGGGACATACTATGATAATATGTATTGGGCTTGTTTCTTGATTCAGTCAAATACAGGAGAAAAGATTTTTTTGGACAGAAACACTTTAGATTTAATGCCACATGGTAGTATTTGGAATTGGCATAGTTATGAGGGATTGTCCTATCCCATCAAATATATTACAGGACATCCTGAAATACATTGGATTTTTTTTGAACAACCTCTTCATTATGACCCACCAATTCAAAGTACACATGGTTACATAAAAAAAGTAGTTAGAATCCATCATTTAGTTCGAATACAGCTATCCTTTCAAATGGAATCATATAATGGCAAAGAAACTATATTTGTCCAACAATATCTTCCCTCGAAATATTCAAAACTTTGTAGAAAGTTGAAGAAGGGGAAAATTCCTGTTCCGATTAAAATTTATGAATATATTTATAATAAAAATCTTTGCATAAACAATTCCATTCCTTGTTCAGATGCAATACCATCAATAATACCAACCTTAGGTTTTATTTCTCATCAGGATCATCCTTGGATTGCAAACATAGATTTGGATGGATACGAATCACCCGAAAAATAGATTAGTACGATCATAGTCTCCCAATCCCGCACTATAGTATTTCTTAAAATTCAGGCATCAAATTAATCTCCAACAGTTGTTCATGTCGCCTCCATATAATCATAAAGATGGGGGAGAAATCAAGTGGAATTTTGTACATTTGCCGCATAATGATCTCAAGCATTCATCCATATTACTGTTCAAATATTTTCTCGACGATCGAATTTTTCCATCTGGAGGAGAACCGTTTCATGGGCTTCTCCGACTGCCATAACGCGGGCTTCTACCAGTACGATGCGGACGGTGAGCGCACTTATAAGCTGACGGGCGGCTGCCAACAGCAGAATATCAATGGCAATTGGTATAACAGCTGTTATTTTGACAATGCTACCTTATACACCTCGCCCTATCTGGTGGCCACCCCTCAGGGCTATACAAAACATTATTATGCGGAAAGCGAACGTGTGGCCAGTCGCATTGGCGGTGGCGGATTGGCGGAAATCTCCCAAGTGTTGGACAATGTGGACTTCATGTTTCAGGACCTGGCTGAAATAGAGGATACGGTGGCATGGTTGTTTCTCATAGAGGAAATTCCTTGGACAGATATGGAGAATCCTTTTTCTTACTACGAAATCAAGCACAACACAGAAATCGAACATTTCTCAGCGGTGATGGGTTGTACAAATGTCTCCCCCGTTGTGGAGGAGGATCGTTTGTTGGAGCTCCGGAACTATTGGCGCGACAATAATGATCCAGAGCCCGACTGTTACTGGTACCACCCCGACCACCTCGGTTCGTCTTCCTGGATAACCTACTCTGACGGCTCCGCCGTCCAGCATCTACATTACCTGTCTTGGGGCGAGGACTTTGTGGACCAGCGCACAACCTCGTTCAATTCCATGTTCACCTTCTCCGCAAAAGAGAAAGACACTGAAACGGGTCTATCCTACTTCGGTTCAAGATATTACAGCAGCGATTTAAGCATCTGGTTGAGTGTGGATCCGATGAGTGACAAATATCCATCTTTGAGTCCGTATGTGTATTGCGCGGACAACCCGGTGAAGCTAATTGACTTTGATGGACAAGATTGGGTGCTTGTCACTGGGAATGCCGCTCTTTGGTATGGAGGCGAAGTTGGAGACAAGAGCAATTTGATTCACACCTACAAAGCCACTTCGGGACTAAATAACGCGACAACCACTACTGGAGCCATAATTGATTGCCAATATGCTAAATATCAAAATGTAAGAAATGGAGGGCCAACCCCAGAAGGACAATATTATATTAATTTGAAGCCTGATCCTAATAGAATAGCAAATGCGGATCCCAAAACAGGGCAATTATTGCGTTCACCCGAGGGTGGAATTGAAAAAATCCCTGATTATTATCAAAGAGAAGATGGACATTATTGTACGTATTCAGAATGGGGAAAACATCGTGCAAAACTAGAGCCCGTTTCGGTTACAGGAGCTTCAAATCGAGACAATAATAGTTTCTACATACATGATTCAGAAAAGGGATTTACCCACGGTTGCATAGAGATAGAAAAAGAATTTTTCAACGATTTGATGGAATATGGGGATGATAATTCAAAAATTGATGTTATAATAGAGTACCCTGGTCCAGATCACAATACTAATGGTGGTACCAAAAAGACGGTAATAACGGAATGAAAAAAATACTTATAATTATTATGCTATCCCCTTTTTATTTAGCAGGGCAAATTGTTGTTGACAAGCTATATTGTAACAAAACTGGAGACGTTTCGTTTATGATTTATAATACTGATACAGTCGATTATTTTGTTTCGCTCGAACTTGAAATAAAGAAAGATTCTATATGGTGTCTCGTTGATAATGATATTTTAGTTCCAAGTGTTTCTAAAATGGAATGTTGGATTAAGTTAAAATCCAAATTGTCTGAGATAATACAATTTAATATCAACAACATTTTAAAAAGTGCGTCCCTCTCCGCGCCTACTACTGAGATACACCTTACTGAGTATCAGAAAGATAATGGGTTTCGTATAAAGGTAAACTATGTACCATCGCTGGACGAAAAAACTGAATATATATATTGTTATTTTACCGCATCCCGTGTCTTTCGTTGATATTGGTCCCGGAAACGATTTACACCCGCAAGGTAGCCATCTACATCAACGGCAAGGAGGTGGAGGCCTCCGTCATATTCGGATTTTTCGTATTTTCGCCACTCCAAAACCACCGCCGATGAACCGCCGCCGCCCATATTGTCAAATGAATCCCCTCACGGGGATTTATGCCTCTCGCGGGAACGCCTTGGGCTACAGATATGCATCCCCTGACGGGGATGTTTTGTAAACTGTACCCAAAAAGTTGGAAAAAATCTGATCGGGACGTGGGGAGATTCCGCCGCTCCTGTCGTCGCTGGCGGAATGGTGCACATCGCACTTGCGGACCATGCGGCGGCAGAAGGCCTTTCCCGAAATCCAAATTCTTGTGCCGCCGCTTTCTTGTCTTGGTTGGCACGCACCATTCCGCGATACGCGATAGCGTAGAGCGGAATCTCCAAACATTCATGGTGCCACGAGCCATGTCAATGCCTGAAATAAGTTGACCGCCTATGGTATAAAAACAGTCTAAAAAACCAAAGCAAGTCAACATGGAGAATTTAACAAAAGAGGAACGCATCAGGCGGCGTTTCAGCGAAAGTTTCAAAAGAAAGAAAGTCCTGGAAATAGAGAGCGGCATTTCAAAAATTGGCGATATTTGCCGCCAATACCAAGTCCGCAGGCGCAGCATAGACCTGTGGCGTCAAAAATATGGAAGTATGCAGCAAAAAAAAGAGAGACTGATTGTCGAGACGGAAAGTGACACGCTGAAGATCATCGAGTTGCAGAAGCGAGTGGCGGAGCTGGAGCGCATCGTCGGCCAGAAGCAGATAGAGATAGACTTCAAAGATAAGATGATTGACTTGGCGGAGGAAATCTACCAGGTGGACATCAAAAAAAAATTTTCCACCCAACCATCCAATGGTTCAGGAGACATATGAAGGATTATCCATATTCAATGAATGCGATGTATAAGGTTCTGGCTATCAGCAAGCAGGCGGTCCACCAACACCGAGCGGCGGAAGACCGCAGGAAGGAGGAGCTTGCCTATGTGGGCATGATTGTGGAACAGGTTCGTGCCGACCATCCCACCATGGGCGTGCGCGACATCTACTACATGATGCGCCCCGAAGGCATCGGACGCGACCGATTCGAGGAATACTGCCGCGAGCTGCACCTGTCATCCGCCCGCGCGGTGAACCCATGCCGCACCACGGACAGCAGCGGGGTCATCCGCTTCCCGAATCTGCTACAAAGCCTGATAATAACGCGGCTCAACCAGGTGTGGCAGAGCGATATAACCTACATCGCGGTCAATGGGAGGTTCTACTACATAACATTCATTGTGGATGCTTTCTCCCGAATGATTGTAGGCTACAGTGTGTCGCAAAGGCTTTTCACAGAAGACACGGTCATACCCGCGTTGAAGATGGCGGTCAAATTTCGGAAGGGAGATCCCCTGGACGGATTAATTTTCCACTCCGACGGCGGTGGACAGTACTATTCCAAGAAATTTCTGGAACTGACAGGGGAACACCACCTCAAGAACAGCATGTGCCTGTATTCGTGGGAGAACGGGAAGGCAGAGAGAGTCAACGGCGTAATCAAGAACAACTATCTGGCGCATTGGCACATCAGCAGCTATGAAGAGCTCCTGGCCGGGGTTGACCGTGCCGTTACTCTTTACAACAATGAGAAGCCCCACATTACGCTCAAGAGGATGTCCCCCGCGCAGTTCGAAAAAAATTTTACTTTTGCAGAGTCTGATGTCACGGCCCCCGGGGGCCGTGACATCAGACTCTGCAACTAAACGGTTGAAAAAAAAATGAAACCAACTAAATTAAGCAAAAAGAATGGGGCAAACGGTCAACCTTATTCAGGCATTAACACAAGGCCAAAGC
>JAEEGH010017099.1_pt1 | contig 15523 bp, 12 predicted proteins | sample 9134181 | NCBI WGS metagenome assembly JAEEGH01 (sample SAMN16246544, study PRJNA631951) | gut metagenome | biome: gut microbiome; feature: rumen; material: DP-attached | host: Bos | place: Iran: Karaj | collected 2018-10 | reverse complement strand
ACGGGCATGGCATCAAACTGGGTGAGAATGTCTTCATCAACTACAACGGAACGATGCTCGACGGAGGCTTGATAACTATCGGCTCCAACACTCAGGTTGGCCCAAACTGCCAGTTCCTGACTCCGAACCATCCTATTGACTACGTTGAACGTCGCAAGCCTATAGAGCGATGTTCTCCGATAACCATTGGAGAAGACTGCTGGCTAGGTGGTGGCGTTACAGTTTGCCCTGGAATCACCATTGGCGACCATTGCATCATCGGTGCAGGCAGTGTAGTAGTGAAGGACATTCCTTCTGATTCAATAGCGGTTGGCAATCCTTGCCGGGTTATCCGCAAGTTATGAATATAAGAACTGTAAATTGTCTGCTGACTGACATCTGCCGCCAGATTCTTCCGAAAAAGGAAGCGGAGGGCATAGGAAATCTTGTCACTATGCATTGTCTGGAAGATGGGGATAAATTCGAGGCAGGAAGTTTTCCAATGCAATGCTTCGACATCCATTCTACCAAGGAAAGACAGTTCGGCTTCACAGCATTGCTCCCCGATGGCCAACGGCTCTGCTGTCTGGGCGATGAGCCTTTTAGTCCACAGAGCAAGCAATATGCCGAGGGTTCAGACTGGCTAATGAGTGAGGCCTTCTGTCTGTATGAAGACAGGGAACAATTCCTGCCATACGAGAAGCATCACAGCACTGTGCTCGATGCCGCACGCTTGGCAGAGGAATTAGGAGTAAAGAATCTTATTCTGTATCACACTGAAGACCGGACACTGGACACTCGCCGCCAACGATACACGGCAGAGGCAAAGATGGCTTTCAGCGGTCGTATCCTTGTGCCAGACGACTTGGAAAGGATAACTTTATAAGTTAATGAACTGACACTAATATGGATTTCAGAAATAAAAATTTACCCATGCACAAGCATTTTCAAGGTATAAACAGATTTTGATGCGGTAATAAACAGGATATTATGCTCTTTCCCGCCGAAACAGACATTGGCTGTCCAGTCCTCGGGAATGGGGAAATGGGCAATCTTGTGACCATCCTTGTCGAATACAGTCACGCCGTCACCGGTCAGATAGATGTTCCCCCGGTCGTCTATCGTCATCCCGTCCGAGCCCATATCAGCAAACACCTTGCGATTCGACAGGGAGCCGTCCGTCTGAATGTCATATCTCAGGATTCTGTTTGCCTTTGCCTCGGCAACATACAGATACTTGCCGTCGGGTGTTCCGACAAGACCATTGGGCTGGTTAAGCGTTGAGTCGAGCATGACCAGCTGCTTGCCACCTGGAGCCAGGTAATACAAACCTTCCACAGGCTGCTGGCGCTCTGGGTCGCGTGTCCAGTAGTCTCTCTTGAAATATGGGTCTGTCAGATAATAACCTCCATCCTTCGCAATCCATACATCGTTGGGACCGTTCAGCAACTTTCCGCGATAATCGGATATCAGTATCTCGACTTGACCATTCTTGCGTCCCTGCGGTAGCATGCGACCAGAGGTCGAGCGCATGTCGAAACGCCAGAGCTGATTGTCCATGTCTGCGCAAGTTATCAAATTGCCTTGGGCATCAAAATACATCCCGTTAGAGCGGCCGCTCTGATCGGTGAACAGTGTGATCTTTCCGGATTCACAGTCCCAACGGTAAATCTTATTGTTGGGCTGGTCCGTAAAGTAGACATCACCCCTTTCGTCTGCCGCAGGTCCTTCGGTAAAACTGTACGAATCAGCGACCCTCACAGGGGTTTCCCCTTCTGCAACGATATCATTTGAGTGAGCTGGCAAAGCAGGAGTCATCATGGCGGTAATCCTGCGGATATGATCCTTCAGAATCTTGTAGGCAGGCTGTGGCATGTCACCGTGGTCGTAGCCCTGCATTTCGTAGAGCGTCACGTCCTTGTGACCCACGAGCTTCAGCATGCGCCAGAAGTACGCCTGCTCCTCATAGCGTCCGAAGAGCTCCAGCTCGCGGTCGCCGGAGATGATGACGATGGGCGGTGCATCAGGACGGACGTATGTGAGTGGAGCGTATTGGTCGATGGTGGCCTGTAAGGGACCGATGCCCTGCTGCTTACGTATATTATAATGCGTGACACACTGACCGCTGAACGGCACAAGGGCAGCGAGCGAGTCAGCATCGACACCATACTTCGCCAGCCAGCGTTTATCGAGTCCGATGATGTCAAGCAGATAGCCGCCCGCGGAGTGTCCTGCCACGAAGATCTTGCGAGGGCTGCCATTGTACTTCGTGATGTTCTTGTACGTCCATGCCACAGCTGCTGCGGCGTCATCGAGAATGTCATCTATGGGAGCTTTCGGCAGCAGACGGTAGTTCGCAGCGACAACCACGAGACCGCTGTTTTTCAACTGCGGGTCGATGTGCTTCTCGCCGCCCTCGATGCCGCCGCCGTGGAACCACACCACCACGGGTGCGTCTGTCTCGTTAGTCGGATAATACACGTCAAGCTTGCAGCGCTCCCGTGCATAGTCCATTCCCGCTGAAGTACCTGCCCGTGGCTTTTCCGCCGCTTCGCGATACGGGATGTCGTTCACATGATTGTACTGCGCCCATGCCGTCATCGTGCAAAGCAGGAGTGCGAGGATGAGGAAATAACTTTTATTCGTCATGTCGTTTAGTTTTATTATTGTTCCTTCATTAATTTATCACAATACTTGGGGCAAATATAGCAATAATTCCGCAATTATTAGTAACTTTGCAAATATAATTTGCGAAAACAGACTTCACCTCGGCAATCCTATATCAAGACATTTAATGTAAAATATGGAAAATGAACTAATAGACGACTGCATGAATTTATGTATCACTATGACTATTATTATTTGAGAAACGATAGATTTAGAAATATCGAAGCTTGTTGATAATGAGCGATTTGCATCGCTATTTTGATAAAAAAGTGATTTAAGTGATTGTATTTTCTGTAAATCTATATATTACTAAATTAATTATCCCCATAATTATTTTTGCTATATATATAATTCGTGTATTATAGAATCACTTAAATCACTCGATGTGGTTGAAACGCCGATAAATAAAGGCTTCAAACGAGGTGATTAAAGCCTCCAAACGAATTAATTAAAGGCTTTAAATGAATATAGAAGCAAATATGTCATGGGACGGGTAAGGGATGTAACTAACAATATCAATTTTTAGGTACACATTTTGTCTTTTCAGATAAAATGTGTACCTTTGCATCCGTTTTATGTGATAATTATATTAATAAGGTATAAGGAATATATGATAACAGTTACAAATCTCGCTATTCAATTTGGCAAGAAAACACTTTATAAGGACGTTAACCTGAAGTTCACCAGTGGTAATATCTATGGTATCATCGGCGCCAATGGTGCCGGCAAGTCTACCCTGCTCCGTGCTATCAGTGGAGAACTGGAACCCAACAAGGGTACTGTGGAGCTGGCTCCTGGCGAGCGTCTGTCAGTACTGGAACAGGACCACTTCAAATACGATGAGTTTACTGTGATGGACACAGTACTGATGGGTCACCAGCCCCTGTGGAAGAACATGAAGGAGCGTGAGGCACTCTATGCCAAAGACGAGATGACGGAGGAAGACGGAAACCGTGCCGCCGACTTGGAGATGGCTTTCGCAGAGATGAACGGTTGGGAGGCAGAGAGCGAGGCAGCACAGTTGTTGCAGAACCTCGGTGTGCCAGAAGGACAGCATTACAAGCAGATGGCAGAGATCTCCAATAACGAGAAGGTACGTGTGATGCTTGCCAAGGCACTCTTCGGACATCCCGATAACCTGTTGCTCGACGAGCCTACCAACGACCTCGACCTCGACACCGTACAATGGTTGGAGGAATACCTCTCTAACTTAGAGCAGTGCGTCCTGGTTGTCAGCCACGACCGTCACTTCCTCGATGCCGTATCGACCCAGACAGTAGATATCGACTTCGGAAAGGTCACCCTGTTCTCAGGAAACTACTCTTTCTGGTATGAGTCGAGTCAGCTCGCCCTGCGTCAGCAGCAGAACCAGAAGATGAAAGCCGAGGAGAAGCGCAAGCAGTTGGAGGAGTTCATCCGTCGCTTCTCTGCCAATGTGGCAAAATCCAAGCAGACGACATCCCGTAAGAAGATGTTGGAGAAACTGAATGTCGAAGAGATCACCCCATCTACCCGTAAATACCCTGGTATCATCTTCTCGATGGAGCGTGAGCCTGGTACACAGATACTGGAAGTGGAAGGACTGAAGGCTGTAGACGCTGACGGCACCGTACTCTTCGACCATGTGAACTTCACGATAGAGAAAGGACAGAAGACTGTATTTTTGTCGCATAACCCCAAGGCGATGACCGCGCTCTTCGAGATTATCAACGGTAATCGTGAGGCAGACGCCGGTACTTACAAATGGGGTGTCACCATCACGACAGCCTATCTCCCACTCGACAACACCGCTTTCTTCCAGAGTGAGATGAACCTGGTAGACTGGCTCAGTCAGTACGGCACAGGTAATGAAGTGATGATGAAGTCCTTCTTAGGTCGTATGCTCTTCAAGGAAGAGGATGTGCTGAAGCATGTCAACGTGCTCAGCGGTGGTGAGAAAATGCGTTGTATGATAGCCCGTATGCAGTTGAAGAACGCTAACTGTCTCATCCTCGACACACCTACCAACCACCTGGACCTGGAGTCTATTCAGGCTTTCAACAACAACCTGATCTCCTTCAAGGGGAATATCCTGTTTGCATCCCACGACCACGAGTTCATCAATACCGTTGCCGACCGTATCATCGAATTGACACCTAAAGGTACCATTGACAAGCTCATGACTTACGATGACTACATCTATGACGAGGCTATCAAGGAGAGGAAAGCAGAACTGTATTCATAATCATGGCACGGAATTTGCTGTATAACCTATAAATAATATTAAGCTATGAAAGAAAAAGAAAAGAATCATCTGGAAGAGGAAGAGGTAGAGAATTTAAAGAACTCTGAGAACTCCGAGAACTCTGAGAGCACCGAGAACTCTGAGAACTCTGAGAGCTCCGAGAGCTCCGAGAACTCCGAGGAGAAAGACCCTTTAGAGGCTGCACAGGAGGAGATCGAGCAGTTGAAGACACAGATACTCTATAAGACCGCTGAGTTTGACAACTACCGCAAGCGCACCCTGAAAGAGAAGGCCGAACTGATCCTGAATGGCGGCGAGAAAGCTGTCAGCGCCATCCTGCCCGTCATCGACGATATGGAGCGTGCGATGGAGAATGGAGAGAAGACTGACGACCCCGCCGTGCTTCGTGAAGGGATGGAACTCATCTATCATAAGTTCATGAAGGCACTCGAAGGACTGGGTGTGAAGAAGATAGAGACTGAGAATGCAGATTTCGATACCGACTTGCATGAGGCTGTCGCTATGGTACCTGGAATGGGTGACGACAAGAAAGGCAAGGTGATTGACTGTCTGCAGACAGGTTATCAGTTAAACGAAAAAGTAATTCGCCACGCCAAAGTGGCAGTAGGACAGTAAGATGTCTGATGTAAGATGTCTGATGTAAGATGTAAGAAGTAAACGTAATCTATGGCACAAAAAAGAGACTATTACGAGGTGCTTGGCGTTGATAAGAACGCTACAGAAGACCAGATCAAGAAGGCGTATCGCACCATCGCCATCAAATATCACCCCGACCGCAATCCCGGCAACAAGGAAGCTGAGGAGAAATTCAAGGAGGCAGCCGAGGCATATGACGTATTGCACGACCCACAGAAGCGTCAGCAATACGACCAGTTTGGATTCAACGGACCGCAAGGCGGTTTCGGAGGATTCAATGCCACCAGCATGAATATGGACGACATCTTCTCGATGTTCGGCGATATCTTTGGCGGTCGCGCAGGTTTCGGCGGCTTTGGCGGCAGTTCCCATCGTGGTCCTCAGCAGCATCGTGGTAGTGATCTTCGCCTGAAGGTTCGTCTTACCCTTGAGGAGATCTCCACTGGTGTCACCAAGAAGTTCAAGGTCCGCAAGGACATCCCCTGCTCTCACTGTCATGGTACTGGTGCGGAGGATGGCAGTGGCACAGAGATCTGTCCGACATGTCACGGAAGCGGTGTGATCACCCATACCACACAGAGCATCTTCGGAATGATGCAGACTCAAGGCACCTGTCCCAACTGTAACGGTTCCGGTCATGTGATCAAGAACAAATGTCGTCAGTGCGGCGGTACTGGTGTTGAGAAAGGTGAGGAAGTCGTTGAGATCAAGATTCCCGCAGGTGTGGCAGAGGGTATGATTATCAATGTTCCAGGCAAAGGAAACGCCGGACACAACAAAGGTATCAATGGTGACATCCAGGTGTTTGTCGAAGAGATAGAGGACGAGCGTTTCATCCGTGATGACAACGACCTTATTTATAACTTGCTACTCGATTTCCCGACAGCCGCACTGGGTGGCGACGTAGAGATACCTACCATACAAGGTACTAAGCTGAGAGTCAAGATGGAGCCGGGCACACAGCCTGGTAAGACGCTCCGACTGAGAGGTAAGGGACTACCTGCCGTACAGGGTTATGGTCGTGGTAACGGTGACCTGGTCGTCAATGTCAGTGTCTATGTCCCGAAAACTTTAAGTCGTGAGGAGAAGGAAGCTATTGAGCGTTTCAAGCACAGCGATCATTTCCAAGGAGACGCCGCTACCAAGCGCTCTATCTTCCAGCGTTTCAAGAACTATTTCAATTAATCCGCTTTCACCATGAATTACCAAGAGACCTGCGAATATCTTTATCACCAAATGCCCATGTTCGAACGACAAGGGGCAACAGGATATAAGGAGGGCTTGAGTAATACATGGACATTGGACGAGCATTTCGGACATCCGCATCAGCAATATGCTACCATCCATGTGGGTGGAACCAACGGAAAAGGTTCTGTTTCCCATACCCTTGCCGCCTTCTTACAGGAATGTGGCTATCGTGTGGGACTGTATACTTCCCCCCACCTGGTGGACTTCAGGGAGCGTATCCGTGTCAACGGGGAGATGATTCCTGAGGAATATGTGATAAACTTCGTAGAACAGGAGCGTGGCTTTTTTGAGCCCCTCTCCCCTTCTTTCTTTGAGGTGACAACGGCACTTGCCTTTAAATACTTTGCCGACAAGAAGATAGATGTCGCCGTCATAGAGGTCGGACTGGGCGGACGACTTGATTGTACGAATATCATTACCCCCCTCGTCTCTGTCATCACGAATATCAGTTTTGATCACACCCAGTTCTTGGGCGACACCCTTGCGAAGATTGCATCAGAGAAAGCTGGTATTATTAAGAAAGGTGTCCCCGTAGTCATTGGCGAGACCCACGAGGAGACACGTCCTGTCTTTGAGAAGAAAGCCCAGGAGACAGATAGTGACATCTTATTCGCTGATGATAACCCAGAGGTTCTCAATGCGACACCCCTTGCAAATAGCAAGATGCACTATACCACCCGTCATTGGGGAGAGATAGAAGGAGAACTAGGAGGTATCTACCAGGAGAAAAACCTGAATACTGTTTTTGCGGTATTGAAGGTGTTGTCCCAGAAAGGATTCCTGTCCGCATGCTCCACACCACAGAGCCATGAGCAATTCAGAAAGGAATTGGCTGACGCTCTGGCTCATGTCTGTAAACTGACAGGACTGACGGGTCGCTGGCAAGTTGTCAACGAAGCCCCATTGACCATCTGTGACACCGGACACAATGTCGGAGGATGGACATACCTGAGCCAACAGATAGCACAAGTGGAGTGTGCCAAACGCCATATCGTGTTTGGCATGGTGGAGGACAAAGACATCAATCAGGTGCTGGATATGTTACCCAAAGACGCTTGCTACTATTTCACACAGGCTGCCACCAAACGCGCCATTAATGGAGGTGTCGTAAAGACGATGGCTGCCCAGCACGGACTATCTGGAGAGTGTTATCCCACTGTGGTTGAAGCATATAGAGCTGCCAAAGAGGCAGCAACCCTCAAGGATTTCATCTTCATTGGAGGCAGCAGCTATCTGGTGGGCGATTTCCTGAAAAAGTGCATTTAGTTGTTTTTAACACTCCATTAAACGTTTTTTTCCTCGTTTCTTTCGTTAAATTCGATTTTTTTCGGTTACTTTGCACGTTAGATACATATATGTAACTAAAAACAATCAATTATGGCGAACACAACCGAAAATGCGAATTTGTGTGGTCTGAACCGTAAAGATTTTCAGACCACTATCAATGGTAAGAAAACAGACTTGTACATCCTGCGTAACCGCAAGGGCTATGAAGTGGCTATCTCTAACTATGGAGGTGCCATTTGTGCTATTATGGTACCAGACAAAGATGGTAAGGTCGCTAACGTCATCCAGGGACATGGTAGTATCCAACAACTCACCAGTGGCAAAGAGCCTTATCTTTCCACGTTGATTGGTCGTTGGGGCAACCGTATCTGCAAGGGACAATTCACACTGAATGGCAAAGACTATCAATTAGCACTGAACGATGGTCCAAACCACCTGCACGGTGGTACAGTGGGATTCAATGCCAAAGTATGGGACGCCCGTCAGATGGGACCTCGCTCCCTGGCTTTGCATCGCAAATCCTCTTATGGTGAGGAAGGATTTACTGGTGAATTGGATGTTACGGTAGAGTTTACCTTCACTGACGAGAACGAGTTGGTGATTGAATATCTTGCCACCACTAATAAAAAGACTATTGTCAACCTGACACATCACGCTTTCTTCAGCTTGGCAGGTACTGCAGATCCTACTCCCACTATCGAGGACCAGATTTGCGAGATCAATGCAGACTTCTATCTTCCAACTGACGCGACAGCTATTCCTACAGGTGAGATCCTGAAGGTAGAGGGTACCCCATTCGATTTCCGTACCCCGAAGTCTTTTGGTCAGGACATCAATGCCGACAACGAGCAAATTAAGTTCGGAAAAGGCTTTGACCATAACTATGTACTTAACAAGCGTGAAGAGGGAGAACTGAGCTTTGCCGCCAAGATCACCGAACCAAAGAGCGGTCGTACGATGGAGTGTTACACCACAGAACCGGGTCTGCAGCTCTACACGGCAAACTACGCCAGTGGCTATAAGGGTGCCAACGGGTGCACCTTCCCATTCAGAAGCGCAGTATGTCTGGAAGCACAGCACTTCCCCGACACACCAAACCGTCCCTACTTCCCATCTGTAGTCCTTAATCCTGGTCAGCAATACAAGCAGAAGACAGTATATAAGTTTGGCGTGGAATAAAGGACCATAACCATTAATTAGTATATATAAATATGAGTAATCAAAAACAGAATGGAAGTATCATTGCCATTATCACAATGATGTTCCTCTATGCCATGATTGCGTTCGTCACCAATCTGGCAGCGCCCATCGGTGTCGTAATGAAAAACGACCCTGAGGTAGGTGGCTCTAACATGCTTGCCATGTTAGGTAACTTCATGAACTTCTTCGCCTATCTGTTCATGGGTATCCCTGCAGGTAAGATGCTGACACGCATCGGCTATAAGAAGACGGCTCTTCTTGGTATTTTGGTAGGTTTCATCGGTGTTACCATCCAGTGGATTTCTGGTTTCGAGGCACTGGAAGGTTATCAGGACAACACCATTTACCTGTTGGGTGCGTTTGTATCAGGTCTTTCCGTCTGCTTACTGAATACCGTCGTCAATCCCATGTTGAACCTGCTAGGTGGCGGTGGTAACCGCGGTAACCAGTTGAACCTGATGGGCGGTACGCTGAACTCACTCTCAGGAACACTGACCCCCATGCTGGTAGGTGCCCTGATTGGTACATTGACCAAGGAAACAGACTTTGTACAAATCAATCTTGTTCTGTATATTGCGATGGCTGTCTTTGCTTCCGCGTTTATCGCACTGGCACTTATCCCCATCAAAGATCCAGAGATGGGTAGGGTTACCGCTGCCACAACGTTCGAGCACACCCCATGGTCGTTCCGCCACTGCACACTGGGAGTCATTGCCATCTTCTTATATGTTGGTGTAGAGGTCGGTATTCCTGGAACACTGAATTTCTATATCGCTGACACCACAGAAAAAGGCGCGGGATTACTTGCTAACGCTGCTGCCATCGGTGGTTTCGTTGCAGGAACCTATTGGCTCCTGATGCTAGTCGGTCGTCTGTGCTCCAGTTTCATCGCTGATAAGGTTTCATCAAAGACCATGATGACGGTGACCAATGGTATGGGAATGATCCTGATCCTTTTGGCAATCTTCATTCCTAAGACCGTCATGACATCAATGCCTTTGTTCACTGGCTCTTCATTCGAAATGACAGAGGTTCCTGTCAGTGCTATGCTGCTGGTTCTCTGCGGTCTGTGTACCTCCATTATGTGGGCTTCTATCTTTAATCTTGCCACAGAAGGATTAGGTAAGTACACCGCACAAGCCTCTGGTATCTTCATGATGATGGTTGTCGGTGGTGGCGTACTTCCATTGATTCAGAACTATATTGCCGACAATACTGGCTATATGATTAGTTATTTCGTACCCCTTCTGGCTATGGCGTATATGTTCTGGTACGCTCTTATTGGCTCAAAGAATGTGAATAAGGACATTCCTGTGGATTAAAACAAAAATTATTATGATGGATATTGAATTTGTAAGAAGCCGTTTTATCAAGCATTTTGATGGTAAAACAGGAAATGTATATGCCTCACCAGGTCGTATCAACCTAATTGGTGAGCACACTGACTATAATGGCGGGTTCGTGTTCCCTGGTGCTGTAGATAAGGGTATCATGGCAGAGATGCGTCCTAACGGGACTGAAGATACAGTGATGGCATATGCCATTGACCTCAAAGACCGTGTGGACTTCAAGCTCTCCGACCCTAATGGGCCAAAGGCTTCATGGGCACGTTACATCTATGGTATCTCCTTGGAGATGAAGAAATTAGGAGTTCCCGTAAAAGGTTTTAATATTGCCTTTGCCGGTGACGTACCTCTTGGTGCGGGAATGTCATCCTCTGCCGCTATGGAGAGTTGTTTCGCCTGTGGTCTGAACGACCTCTTCGGTGACAACAAAGTCAGCCAATGGGATATGGTTCTTGCAGGACAGGCAACAGAGCATAACTATTGCGGTGTAAACTGTGGCATCATGGACCAGTTCGCCTCTGTTTTCGGAAAGGCAGGTTGCCTGATGCGCCTTGACTGCCGCTCCCGCGAGTTTGAGTATTTCCCCTTCAAGCCCGACGGCTACCGTCTGGTATTACTTGACTCTGTTGTAAAGCATCAACTGGCTGGTTCCCCATACAACGATCGCCGCAACTCCTGCGAGAATGTTGTTAAGCATATTGCCGCCAAACATCCAGAAGGTAAATATGAGACCTTACGCGACTGTACTTGGGAGCAGTTAGAGGAAGTGAAGGCAGAAGTTGGTGACGAGGATTACAAACGCGCTAAGTTCGTCCTGGGTGAGAAAGACCGTGTCCTCGCTGTATGTGATGCTCTGAACGAGGGTGACTACGAGAAAGTAGGAGAAATGATGTATAAGACCCATGAGGGACTCTCAAAAGACTATGAAGTCTCTTGCGAGGAGCTTGACTTCCTGAATGACATCGCAAAAGAGAACGGTGTTACTGGTTCACGTATCATGGGCGGCGGTTTTGGTGGCTGCACCATTAACTTAGTACGTAACGACCTTTATAAACAGTTTATCGCAGATGCCAAGCAGAAATTCAATGCTAAATACGGACATGAACCAAAGGTTTATGACGTGGTCATTGGAGATGGCTCCCGTAAGCTTTGTTAAGTAGCTGATTCGCTAATAAAGGTTAAATATACAGCCTAAAGTGTTATTTTTACACTTTAGGCTGTTTCTTTTCATTGTTATATCAAAAATAAGTAGTAACTTTACACACAAATTACTAACATATATAATATCTAAAACATACTAACAATGAAGAAACTAATGAAAACTATGATGGGATGTGGTATCGCATTGACCATATTCTCCGCATGTGGTTCGAAGACTGAGTCAACATTGACATTATCTGGTCTTGATCCAGCAAAATTTGACACTATCATCAACGAGAAGCCTGTAAAACTTTACACGCTAAAGAACCAAAATGGTATGGAAGTCTGTATCACCAATTACGGTGGACGAGTTGTCAGTTTGGTGGTACCAGACAAAGACGGTAAGTCTACGGATGTGGTATTGGGCTTTGACAATATTGCCCAATATGCAGATACTTTGAACTCACCCTCAGACTATGGTTCTTCTGTTGGTCGTTATGCCAATCGTATCAAGGATGGTAAGTTTACACTGAACGACTCCACCTACCAGTTAAAGAAGAACGATGGTCCTAACTGTCTTCATGGCGGTGGGACAACAGGTTGGATGAATCAGGTATATGACGCAGAGCAGATTGGTGACTCTATCCTGAAACTGACAATTGTGGCAGAAGACGGTGAGAACGGCTTCCCAGGTAAAGTCACAGCTATCACCACGTATAAAGTGACATCCGACAACACATTAGATATGACATGGGAGGCTGAGACAGATAAGCCGACCATCATCAATCAGACCAACCATAACTACTATAATCTGAGCGGTGATTTCACACAGCCAGGATATGACATGATTTTGTATGTGAATGCAGACAACTTCACACCCAGCACCAAGCTTTATATCCCGACAGGAGAGATCAAGTCTGTAGAGGGTACACCTATGGATTTCCGTACTCCTCACGCCCTTGGCGACAGTATTCAATCGTCTTTCGATCAGATTCAGAATGCCACAGGTTATGACCATAACTTCTGCTTAAACACCTATAAAGACGGAAAGGGAGATGACACACAAGTATGTGCCAGCCTCTATTCCCCCAAGACAGGCATCTTCATGGAGATGTTCACCAATGAGCCCGGTGTTCAAGTATATTCCGGAAATTTCCAAGGTGTTGGTCGTGATGCTGAGATTATCCGCAAACACGGACTCAAGTATCCCAAACATGTCAGCGTATGTCTGGAGAGTCAGAAATATCCTGACAGTCCTAACCAGAAAGACTGGGTACAGCCTGTGCTGAACCCTGGAGAGAAATACTATAGCCACGCCGCTTATAAGTTCTCTGTAAAATAAATAACAAATCATAACATAGAAAATAGTAAATAATATGGCATTATTAGACTGGATTGTCATTGGCGTTTTCTGCTGTGCGCTGATTGGTATTGTAGTATGGGTCGTTTCACAGAAGAACGACAACTCGGCAGATTATTTTCTGGGTGGTAAGGATGCAACATGGATTGCTATTGGTGCATCCATCTTTGCGTCGAACATAGGTTCAGAACACCTCATTGGACTGGCTGGTGCCGGTGCTTCGTCAGGTATGGCGATGGCACACTGGGAGATCCAGGGTTGGATGATCCTGATTCTGGGTTGGGTCTTCGTACCTTTCTACACCCGTTCCATGGTGTATACGATGCCTGAGTTCCTTGAGCGTCGTTTCAACAAAGAGTCACGTACCATCCTGAGTGTCATCTCGCTCATCTCTTATGTGCTGACCAAGGTTGCCGTAACAGTATATGCTGGCGGACTCGTATTCCAGCAGGTCTTTGGCATCAAGGAGCTCTGGGGTATTGATTTCTTCTGGATTGCCGCTATCGGTCTGGTGCTTATCACCGCCCTTTATACTGTCTTCGGTGGTATGAAGAGTGTGCTCTACACCTCTGTGCTCCAGACACCTATTTTATTATTAGGCTCACTCATCATCCTGGTATTAGGACTGAGAGCACTCGGTGGATGGGATGAGATGATGACAACATGCTCCATCCAGACCGTCAACGAGTATGGCGACCACATGACCAACCTGATGCGTGATCTGCGCGATCCGCAGTATCCTTGGTTGGGAGCATTGGTAGGCTCCGCTGTCATTGGATTCTGGTACTGGTGTACAGACCAGTTCATTGTCCAGCGTGTCCTTTCTGGTAAGGACGAGAAAGAGAGTCGTCGTGGTACTATCTTCGGTGCCTATCTGAAGCTCTGTCCCGTATTCCTGTTCCTTATCCCTGGCATGATAGCCTATGCGATGTCTACCAAGGGTATCACACTCCCCAATGGTGAGGTATTTACACTGTCAACTCCTGATGCTGCCTTCCCCACCCTTGTGGCAAAGATTCTGCCTGCCGGTGTGAAAGGTCTCGTTGTCTGCGGTATCCTTGCCGCCCTGATGTCATCACTGGCTTCCCTGTTCAATAGTTCAGCGATGTTGTTCACCATCGACTTCTGGAAGCGTCTGAAGCCTGAGACCCCTGAGAAGCAACTTGTCCGTATCGGTCAGGTGGCTACAGTGGTCATCGTGATTCTTGGTATCTTGTGGATCCCTATCATGCGTTCTGTTGGTGATGTACTTTACAACTATTTGCAAGATGTACAGTCGGTACTGGCTCCTGGTATCGCCTCAGCCTTCCTGTTGGGTATTTGCTGGAAGCGTGCCTCCGCCAAAGGTGGTATGTGGGGACTGCTCTCAGGTATCATCATCGGTCTGACCCGTCTGGGTGCCAAGGTTTACTACAGTAATGTAACAGATGCTGCCGACAACTGGTTCAAGGCAGTATTCTACGACTTCAACTGGCTCTATTTCTGTGGAGTCATGCTGGTTGTCTGCTGTCTGATTGTCATCATCGTCTCCCTCTGCACCGAGGCTCCTGACGAGAAGAAGATCCAAGGTCTGGTGTTCGGTACCTCTACCCCTGAGCAGATTGCCGCTACCCGTGCCAGTTGGAACAAATGGGATATCATCCACACCATCATTATCCTTGGCTTTACAGCCGCTTTCTATATCTATTTCTGGTAAGATAAGAGATGACATCTTTCTATTTAGAATATCAAAAGATATACGTGTCTGTCGACTGTATCATCTTCGGTTTTGACGAAGGCAAGCTGAAGATACTGATTGGCAAGCGCAAGATGGATCCTGGTCGAGATGAATGGAGCCTTTACGGAGGCTTCGTTCACATCGACGAGAGTATTGATGACGCTGCCAACCGAACCCTTTTCGAACTGACAGGAATGCGTAATATCTATATGCGACAGGTCGGTGCTTTCGGAAACATCGATCGTGACCCTGGAGAGCGTGTCATTTCCATCGCCTATTATGCACTGATCAATGTAAAAAACTACGACAGTCATTTACTTCAAGAGCATGGTGTAGAATGGGTGAATATAGAGGAAATGCCTCCGCTCTATTCCGACCATCGTGAAATGGTCAACAAAGCCCGTATGATGATGAGAGAAAAAATCAAGACAGAGCCTGTCGGTTTCCGTCTGCTTCCCAGTCTTTTCACCCTCACCCAGTTGCAGCGTCTCTACGAGGCTGTCAACGGCGAAGAGCTTGACAAGCGTAATTTCCGTAAGCGCGTCAAGGAAATGGATTTTATTGAGAAGACGGAGTTGATTGACAAGACAAACTCCAAACGCGGTGCTTACCTCTATCGCTTTAACAGAAGAGTATACGACGAAGATCCCAACTTTAAATTATAATATTATGTTAGAAGAACTGAAAGAAAAAGTATT
>JAEEGH010017097.1_pt1 | contig 15524 bp, 10 predicted proteins | sample 9134181 | NCBI WGS metagenome assembly JAEEGH01 (sample SAMN16246544, study PRJNA631951) | gut metagenome | biome: gut microbiome; feature: rumen; material: DP-attached | host: Bos | place: Iran: Karaj | collected 2018-10 | reverse complement strand
CGAACCGAAAAGTCCGCTGAGGCCGAGTTATGCCGCCCCGAGCAGCCAGAGGAACAGCGTACGGTCCAGGAACGGGAAAAGAAGCCTGATACCGCTGGAAGCTGCATTGGCGATCATGTTGCGCTTAACGTTCTTGGCGAAGTCGAGCTTCATGACCTGAACAACCTCCGTTTCAGTTTAATGGCGCGCCACACCCATGGCGCGGCAGGAGAGACAAGGCGGTGGATTGGCCACCATTTCGGACGCAGGGCGAGCGGAAGGTCTCCTTCCCTGACGAATCCTTCCCGGACAGCCCACTCCACGACGGGCGCAAGGACCGTGTGCCACTTGAGCGAATGGGGATTCCACATCTGCCATGGTTTCGGGTTGTATGCGAAGTGCGCGAAGTAGCGGCTCTTGTCGACGCTTCCGTTGGCCTTGTAGGTCTCGACGACCTTCGGCGCGTCCGGGTCAAAGCAAAGGAGACTGCCCAGCACGCTCTCGTCCGTCTGGAAGTACGGCGAGCCGTGCTTCATGATGATTTCGACGTCCGCAGGAAGCACCTTCTCAATCTGATCCTGCCATCCGGCGAGGAATCCGCGCCACTTGCGGTGCAGGACGATGAACGGCGCGTTCATGCGCGTCTGGTACAGGCTCTCCTCTCGGGCGTCTCCGCGGAAACGCTCGACGTCATTCCGCCAGACGGCGAGGTTCGCCGGCGTGAAGTCCTCCGGCGGAGGGCTGTACCTGCGGATGACGATCTCGTCGGGATTCTCGCCCGAGAGCCACTCCGTACAATCACCGACGAACACGGCGTCGGAATCGGCCCAGCAGACCCATTCCGTCGAGATGTCGTCGAGGTTCATCAGCATTGGCTTCTGGCATGTGACGCAGCGGCGGCTCTTCGCGAGATCGTGTACGGAGACGCCTTCAAGTGCGAGTATTCGGCGCTTCATCTCCTCCGTCCAGTCCATCGCGCCGACGATCACCGGCTGGCGCATTCCGTTCATGCGCATGCTCGCCACGAGCAGGAACGAGCCCCACGCGAATGCCTTGTCGCCCGCCGTCACTACGGTGGCGTTCGGTTTGTCCGTCATAGAGTTTGTCGTGTCGCTCATTTATCCCTCCATCCTTGTCGTTGGTCACGGAATGGCCCAGTAGCCTGGAAGATTTCTGACGTCGTCGGCGGGCATCTTGCAAACCGGCGGTAGTGTACCCGTCGGATTGAGCAGATACCCGCAGACAGAGGCTGCGGGGGCGATCGTCTCCCACACCGTGTATTCGCTTGCAGCCACGGTCTGGTTTTCCACATTCCCCCACCTGCGCCAAATCGGCCATTTGGCCGCAAGGGACTTGTTGCCGCCATAGACGAGCTCCACCGCCTTTGCCGGTATCCCGTAGTTCCACCTGTAAGGCGAGATACCGGGAACGAATTCCGCGATGCCGTCCACGTATGACGGCAGATCGAGAAACGCGACCGGATAGACCCTGCCGAGCCCGCTCGTCAGCGTAGTTCCCGTTGGATTGCATCCGTTGTGGAAGTCGAGCGCCACGAACGCAGCATCGAGGTATTTGCCGTCGCCGGTGATCGCGTGCGCGGCGACGAAGGTCTGCGCCCTGCGCAGAGGGTGGCTCTGTCCCCAGCTCATGGCGTGGCACCAGCCCTTTCCCGGAAACCACCAGGGGCAGCGGTATGCGTACGCCGCATCCACCTGTTTGACCATGTCGTTGGCACGGTTGAGCACCTTCCTCTCCCATAACTTCATCAGCCATGCTACATCATCTGGAAGCTCCAGCGCACGTTCGCCGGAGAACGTCAGTGCACTCCACCGCCATTCGTTCTTCTTGAAGTCTCCGTCGATTTCATCCTTTCTTTTCCGCAGTTCGTCGAGATAGGCGCGGTCGCCCGTGAGGGCATGCAGGTTTACGGCGGCCTTCACAAGGGCATCAGCCGGAAGCACGGCAGGTTCGTTCCACTCAAATGGCACTCGCTCCTTGGACATCATTCCCGACTTGTGTTCGACGACGAACGTTTCTTTGGCCGGCTTTTCGCGTAGGGCGAAAGACCATGCGCGTTTTGCGGACTCAAGATAGCGGGCCCTGAATGAATCGTGGCACCGCGCCAGGAGCGCGGCGTGTACGGCGTACGAAAGCGAGCTTGCGCGGGTCGCCCGCGAGACGGCATACTTCATTTCGTCTCTCTCCGCTATGTTGCCCGGGCCGGGATGGGCCGTGCTCTCGATCCACGTGCCAACGCCACCATTCTCCTGCTGGACCTGCAGAAGATGACGCAACCCCCACTCCGCCTCGTCGAGGATGTCGGGGATTCCGTTCGCGTTTTCCGGAATGGCGAGTTGTCCGTCGCGGAAGTTTTCGGGCTTCATCAGATAGACGGCGCATAGCGCGTTCACCACCGAAAGGTGCGCAGGCCGCCTGTCGTAGTCGGCGGCGTCGTGCCAGCCACCGGAGACGGCGATCCACTCGCCGTTCTCCCAGTCGGTGTTGTACCTAATGACGTCGAACCACCTGATGCCCTTCGGCAGGGTCCCCTCCTCGGGGGCAAAGGTGCCGCGCACGACGTTCGTGTGGCACGCGCCTGCCGTCCAGTGGGTATAGGGCTCCGTCTTGGCGATGCCGCATCGTTTCTGGTAGAGTCCGCCCATGTGCACGCGGAACGCCTCCTCGGCCGCCCCGCGCCATATCCGAAAATTCTCGCTCCGACCCACGCCCTCCACCCGGACAAAGTACGTCCCTTCGTTGGTGACGGACGAGAAATCCATCTCATACGTGAATTCCCCAGTAAAAGGCGTTCCATCCTTTGTCGTCGCGTCGTCCACGCGATGGCTAGGCGCGTTGTCCCCAACGCGCCGCAGGATAGTCTTGCCCGATATCGCATCGACAAGTTCCCACCCCTTGAGCGGCGCGTGTGGACGCCATGCCCCAAACACGGGACCAAGCCATGCACCCATATACGCGAACTTCGTCTGACCGGGCATGTAGCCCACCTGGTTTACCTTGAAGACCGGACTTGGCTGGGCAGGATCGTAATCCGGCCAGGAAGTTTCGCTGCGGCGGTAAACGCAGTGGAGCACTCTGGCCTTCGGCTTCTTCGCGAGCGGGTCCTTCTGTCCGTTTGGGACGGGCCAGTAGCCAGGTTCGGATGCCAACTTGCGCCCCTCGCGGTCGTCGTCTGTCTGGAGGAGAAGTGTGTACGGATCTAGGAACGTCTTGCGCGATGGAATAGGCACCATGCCGTCATCTGCGGGGCGGCATGCCCCGACTGCGACTGCGGCGATCGTAGCCAGAACACGGAAACAAAATGGCAGCGGGGCTCTCACTTTACGCCCTCCGTTTCCCTGTTCTGCTCCACAAGGCGGCGCGCATTGGCCTTGATGTGATCAAGCAGCGCAAAGAACATCATAAGCAGTATGAGATTCATCTGCTGCCGCAAGACCCATTCCAGACAGCTTTGGACGTAGCTGGCCACAAGCCCTCCGGCGATCCCTGCGGAAATAGCTGCGTAGGGAGTGCCGGCGAGACGTTTCGCGAGCGAAATGGAGAGCACCAGATAATGCGCAAACCACAGGAGCATCGCCATGAGTGCAGGGATGCCGCACTCCGCGCCTACAAGAAGGTACACCGTCTCGACTATGCCGTCCTTGAAGTCCTCCCCGCGATTCGTGTTGCGACCTGCCAGCTCCGCATATTCGTATGGAGGATTGATTTTTATGCCCCAGTTGTTGATCCCCACGCCGCACCAGGGTTCATCGAGCATCATCTCCTTCGCGCACAGCGCGAGTTCAATTCGCGTATTTCCAGATGCCTCCGGCGCGCTTTTGAACCGGCTGATGACACGTGGCAACATGGCCGAGACCGCCACGACGCCAACTAGGGCGATCGGCAACACACGCGTGGCGAGCCGGGTAGCGGGGACTTTAAGCGACACGAAGGCCGACAAAACGAAAGTGACGAAGAAAGCCAAGGGCATCATGGCGATGGCTCCGCGGGAATACGTTCGCACGATACAGGCCGATGCGCATACGAAGGCAAGTGCACTCAGTTTCGAGCCGCGAAACCCGACAGCGAGGTAATGCGCGAAAAACAGGTTGGCGAAGAGATGCATCGCCATGGCCAGGCAGTTCTGGTGCGGGAAGGATCCATACGGCTGGTAGACTCCCGCAAAATGCCCCTTGACCACGAGGATGAAGTTGTAGAAGACGAATACGGCGAAACCCCTCATGAGCGACTTGACGTCATCCGTTGCGTTAAGGTACGCGCGTATGGAGAGATAGACGATGTAGAGCATGATCATCTTCCATATCTCCATCCAGGAGAAGAGCATATTCTCGGCCGTATGCAAGGATGGCAGGCAGAGCAGGAAATACACGACGAAGAAGCAGGCGCCCGTCGATGGCACAAGTTTTGGCATCTTTCTCTTGAGCGCGGCGGCCAGGAGAATCGCCGCGCCGATCAGGTACACGACGCTCACCTCCATCCCGCGAGCCGAACCGCGGTACTCCTCGTGCGAGAAGAAGTTTATGGCGGTGCCTTGATAGACGGTCAATGCGGCGATCATCGCCCAGATAGCGTATTTCATCCATCGCCTGTTCAGGAACAGAGCGAAAGCGAGCGGCGGGATGCCGAGCGCGGCCAAGGTGAATACGACGTATTTCATACCCTAGTTCGAGGAAAAAGCAGAAACCCGCGAGGTGAGAAGATTGAAGAGCTGGGCAGTCGGAAGAAGTTTTCGCACGAACACGTTGTATTCGGAGAGGTTGTCTTTTGGAACGTACACGATGTCGCCAGACTTGAGCGCGACGTTCCGGCACTTGCCGGCAAGTATGCCGTCCACGTCGACCTTGTACATTTTGGGGTTTACAAGCCCGTCCCGGATGATAATCACGTGCTGCCAGTGCGTATCCTGCATCCATCCGGCCGCAGTAAGGGTCTCTATCAGGCCCATGCCCGGCTCGTAGAGGCGTTTGTGCGGATGCTTCACCTCGCCGCAGATGGTGACGGACGACTCCATTCTCTGGGCGATGAACACGTAATCGCCCCTGCGGATACGGATGTTGTGGAGCTTGTCGCCGGTGTTGATCGCGGCAATGAAATTGACAGGCAGGATCTCGCCCTTGCGCACGATGATCGAATGTTCCAGATCGGCGATGTCCACGTCGACGCCGTTGAAGAGACGTTCGGCGCTGGAACCGGCCATCGCGTAGAGGTCCGCCAGCCTTGTGGAGTTTGAGATGTTGAACACGCCGGGCTTCGAACACGCCCCGGCGATGGTGGCCGTTTCGCTCTCGACCTCGAGAATCGTTATGCTGACGACCGGATTCTTCACGTATGGAGCGATGCCCGCCCGTATCTTCTCCGCGCCGGATGCGATCGTGGACCCGCTCAGGCGCACCTGACCCATATAGGCGAAGCCGATCATGCCGTCGGGACCGATCTTCGTGGTCATGCCTAGGTCCGGATGGTCGTACACGCGGATCTCGATCTTGTCGCCGGCGTTCATCTTGTACACAGGCTCCTCCTCGGCGGCAATCTCCTGAAGGCGCTTTTCATTGCGGCGCCTCGTCTCCTCGTCGCGCCCGCTTTCCTCCAGCACTGCCGAGTCGTCGGCGTTGTTGTTAATCTCGAACACGGAGTCGTAGTTACCCGTAAGCCTGTCCATGTAGCAGCCTGCCGCCAGAAGCGCAGAGGCACAGAGGACCATCGCGGCAGAGTTCTTCATTTCTTTGCCTCCATCTCTTTGCGCACGACCTTCGCCGTCGCGCCCACTGCAAGCCCCAAAACCGGTTTCTGCTTCGCCTGCACATGCCTGAGCGCGTATGACAATGCGCTTCGAGACGTGTTCCCCGCGCCAACCATGACGAGAGCGCAATCGCTCAGATCGAGAAGCTGGTCGAGGAAACTCCCTCCGCGGCGGAATCCGTCCGGCATGCGCAGGAACACGTGCTCGTACTCCTGGCGGATTCCCTCGAGGTCGGCCTTGAGCATCTGCACCTCCGTCGGCGCGAGGGCGTAACGGTTGTCAACCGGGAACCAGCCGGTGTCGCCGCATCGGACAGTGTTCAACATGGATTCGCCGTTTTCAGGCGGGGTGAAGCCAAAGTGGGGGACGATCTCTAGGACGAAAGACCTGCTGCCAGCCATTGCAAGCGACCAGACTAGCACTTCGCCGAACTTCGGCTGCATCTCCGCCCCGGGCAGACGACACTCGAGCACGATGCCCTTTTGCATTTGCGCGGACGAGAAATTCAGCGCGACCACGCCCAGCACGTCCCTCTCTTCGCCCTCGTTCACGCATCCCGGTTTCGGCAGCGATCCAATGAAGGTTATCTCATTGCGCGCCTTCAGCTCCCTGCCGCCGGTCACCTTGCCGAACAGGAACTCGAAGACCAGTATCCATGCTGCCAGCAAAAGCGTACACACGACGGCAGCGGCAATTGCCAGTATGAAGTTTCTCGGCCGCCGCGGATTCATGTCAGCCGCGCCGCCGGCACGCTCAATCTGCTTGAGGTCGCTGCGCGCCGCCGACTGAAGATATGCGAGGTTCCCTATCTGCTCATCCAGGTCGTTCATGGCGCGCTCAAGGTCCGCCCTCTTCACGCGCAGCCGCTCAAACGCCGGAATCACGGCGGTCAGACGCTCTGCAAGTTTCTCGTTGCTTTTGATCTCCTGCTCCAGGGAATGATAATCCTCCTTCAGGACGTTTAGGCACATCATGCTCTCCGCGAGGTCGCTCGCCGCCTTCTCCGTCTGTGCCAGCGTATCCAGGTCGACGCCATCTATCCCCTTGCTCTTGAGGAACTCATTGTAGTCCGCCAGCATCTTCTGACGGTCTTCAAGTCTGCCCTTCACCTTCGGATTCAGGTCTGTGTATATCTCGCGAAGCTTGGCTATCTCCTTGTCAAGTTCCGCCAGTTCCCGGCTCTTGCGCCGTATCGTGGCGGCATTGGCCGATACGGCAGCCCCCATCTGCCCAACCACGGCCTCGAGCGACTTCTTCTTCTGTTCCTCGTTGTTGATCTTCACGCTCAACAGGGAAAGGTTGCGCCGCTGGTCGGAGAGAAGCCCCGTGGTCATCGTCAGCATCTCGGTCGGAGCCGCCACCCCGGCCTTGCCCTTGAGGACGCTCTCCTCACCCTCGAGCTCGGCGATATTCCCCAGAAGGCCTTTCTTGCGCACTTCAAGCGATTCACGCCAAGTCTCAAGATCGCGGTTACGGTAGGTCGCATACTCGTCTATCAGCATCTCGGCGTACAGATTGACTTTCTCCACGGCGCCCGCCTTCGTGGGCGCATGGGCCGTCAGCAAGAAAAGATTCTGCTGGCGGCGTTCCTGCTGTATTTCGAGGTCTTGGCCAAGGCACTCCCTTTCGTTCAGCGGCATCGCCATCCTGTTGCCGAGCTTCCGCTTTATCGAGGCACGGTTCAGTATGGACATCAACTGCTTGTCGCTCACATTCTGGATCTTGGCTATCTGACGGGGATTGTAGAGCAGCTGCGTCTTCGCGTCAAAGCGCCGTATGCTTTTTGAATAGTGCGTCACGACGAACAGGGAAAAACCTGCCGCAAGGGCAACGAACACTACAAGCAGCAGCCATGCCCATTTCAGAAATATTATGCCTGCCACTTTCTGGAGAACGACGAGCTTGCGCAACTGCTCGCGTTCGCTTTCTGTCAAATCATCTTGCATCGCAAAAGCAGAAGTATTATATCAAATGCCTTGATAGAAGCCAATGAGTTTTTGGGAAAGGCGGCGCCAGTCGTAATCTTTGGCGGCCTCGCGCCCGGCGACGGCGAGGCCTTGGCGAAGCTCCGGCGAGCGCACGAGGCGCAGATACGCCGCATCAAGCGCTTCAATGTTGTCCGGCGCGAAGGTGACAGCCGCGCCGGGATGTGCGGCGCACAACCTGCCCAGCCCGCCAACGTCGCTCGCGATCACTGGCAGCCCCGCAGCCCACGCCTCCAGCGCCGTTATGCCGAAAGGTTCGTGCCTGCTGGGCAGGATGAAGATGTCGGCTCTGCGGTATTCCGCTACGAGCTCCGGGCTATCTGGCTTCAGCGCCCCCGAAAACGAAAGGCGCTCGGCGACTCCAAGCTCCGCCGCACGCGACTCGAGCTCTGCCTTGTAGTCCGGCTGCGTCACCGGTCCCACGAGACGAAGCGACGCCTCTGGGTGGCGGGCCAGCAGTTCCACGAGCATCATCTGGTTCTTCTGCCTGTCGATGCGCGCCACGCATATAATGGACATGGGCTTCACCTGTCGGCCGTCGGCTGTCGCACGGCCATCGGCCGCAGATTGTCGGCTGTCGCTCTCCAAATGACACCCGTCCCCCTCAAACAGCCGCGTATCAACCCCATTCGGCAAATACATGACGTGCGGATGCCTAGACTTGTACTTCTCGTACTCGTCCTCGCCCACGCAGACGATGCCGCCAAAATCCTCCGGCACGTGCCTCGTCCAGCCGAGCGCATAGTCGATCATCTTGCCCCATGGCAACCTTCCGCGAGTCGGCGCCTTCAGGCTTTTCGCCTCCTCGCCCGGTACGTTGGCCCCTCCGCCATGCAACGAGATCACGCACTTCACCTGTTGCCCGTCCACCGTTCCCCGTTCCCCGGTTCTCAGGCACAGCTCGGCGATTCGCGCCATAGCATGGCAGTGTATCACGTCGGGGCTCCAGCTCCGAAGCGCCCTACCAAGCCCCGGAACGAACGGATTGCCGCCTTTGCGGTCCAGAGCCTCCACAAGGGCTTTCGGCATAGGCCACCAGGGATATATCGGCCTGAAGCGGAGTATCTCGATTCCTTCCACCGTCTCGCGCCCGGTGCTGCAGAGCGCATTCGTCGCGAATAGCCGCACATCGTGCCCGTCCATGGCCTGTGCCCTGGCGAGGTTCCACACCACCTGCTCGGTGCCGCCCCAGTCGTCAAAGGAGAAACGTCTTACCACATGTGCTATCTTCATCTATGCACCCACTGAAAGAGCTTTGTCCAGAGTCGCGGTGGTAATGGGCTTGAGGAGAATGCCGTTGAAGCCCATTTCGAAAGACTTCTCCCGAATCTCCACGTCTGCCGTGACCACAAGAACCCGCAACGAGGCCAAAGACGGGGTACTTCTTATGGCCCTCACGAGCCCTTCGCCATCAAGGTTCGGCATCCACATGTCGGTGAGGACAAGATCGAAATGACTACTTTCATGTTTTGCAAGCACTTCAAGAGCCTCCTTGCCGTCCATCGCCATCTCGACCTCGAAATTTCCCCGTTTCTTCAGAAGTGCCTTTAGAACCATAAGGTTCATCTTCGAATCGTCAACTAGAAGAATGCGTTTCGGCAGCCCACCGCCCTCGATCCCCGAAGCGGCGCGTCCGCCGGGCACATGCGCCGCTGCGCCGGCTGGAAGCGGCGGGGCCACCATCACTCTGGGAACGACAATGGAGAATTTAGACCCGCGCCCAAGTTCGGAGGCGATGTCCAGCCTGCCTCCCATGGCCGCCATGAGCTGCTTGCAGATGGCGAGACCAAGCCCCGTGCCGCCGTTGCGGGACATGTTGGTCCCCACCTGAACATAAGCCGAACCGATGTACTTCAGGTCTTCCTCGTTGATACCACAACCCGTGTCTTCGACTTCGATACGGAACTCGCCCTCATCCGCGTTCTTGTCGCGACTGAATGCGGCACGGAGCTCAACATACCCTTTCTCGGTGAACTTAATGGCGTTGCCGACGAGGTTGAACACAATCTGCCTTAGCCGCTGCGGGTCGAGCATCAGAAGCGGCATCGCCCCCACGCTACACCTCAGCTCGATGTCATGCCTGCCGCTGGAGACGCGGAACGCATCCATCACCGCATGCATGAGACGGGAACAGTCCGTAGGTTCAGGGAGAATCTCCATCTTGCCGGATTCCAGCTTGGAGAGGTCCAGCACGTCGTTCACGAGCCCTAGCAGCGTCTTGCTGCTCATCTGGATGGCGGCTATCGCCTCCTTACGCTCGGCCTCGGTCTTGAAACCGGATTCAAGCATCTCCGAGAAGCCCACTATGGCATTGAGCGGCGTGCGGATGTCATGGCTGACGGTGGAGAAGAAGTAGCTCTTGGCCTTGGCCTTCTCCCGCTCCATCTCGCGCTCGCGGCGACGAAGGATGATGTAGAAGCCGAACATGAGGGCGAGGGCAAGGAGGTTGAGCCCGGTTTGGACGAGATTGCTGCGGAAGATCGAACTCTCCACTTTGGACAGGTTCTTCCGCAGGATGGCGCGCCAGTCGTCGCCGCCCGGACCGTGGCCGCCCCTGTCCGGCAGGGTGGACGCGCAGTTCGCGGCGTGCCGGTTGATGATGGTGTCGAACGCCTTTTCCGTCGTCTCGTGGGTCGTCTGGTGGATCCACACCACCGAGAGGATCATGATGATGACGAACAGGGAAATCCATGCGACGGACGACCTGCCGAAGCGGCGCATGCTGTCGCGGTGGAAGATGGTGATGAAGGTGGCGAGGGCGGCAAGGCACCAGATGATCAGGACGAGGTAGGACTCCGTGGCGATCATGGTGGCGTCGAACGTCATGAACGGCATGACGAAGAGGAAGATGACCACGATCGAAACCAAAAGCCCGAGAAGTCCCGTCGCCTGCGTGCCCCTGTCCCCCGCCTTGCGCGCAGTCTTCAACGCCGCGGCCGAGGTGTAGGCGTAGGCCACCGCCGCGCCGAGAATAGATATGTCCACGACGACGCCAATGACCGCCCGTCCGAGAGGCACCACGAGGACGGCCAGCGCCGCGATGGCAAGAATGGCGTTGCGCGGGGCGCCGTCGGCGTTTCTCCCCCCCAGAAACGACGGCAACGCGCCGTCGTCCGCCATCGCCGCCGCCAAGCGGCTCGCGGCGACGGTGTTGCCGACTAGGTTCGTGAAGATGGCGCCGATCAGCGTCACGCCGATGAGGAATATCCCCGCCTTGCCGAAGAACCGGCTGGCCGCGTCAAACGCGTGGTAATCCGGCTCGTTCCCGGAATTGGCCAAGTCGGCCACGGCGCCGGCCCAGCCGGAGGCCCCTTCGCCCAGCGTGAGCACGGGGATGGACGTCAGGCACGTGTAGGCGATCACCGCCGTGACGAGCGCTGCGAGCATGACCCGGAAGGACTTCCTGACGGGGAAACGGAATTCCGAGGAGGAATTCGAAATGGCCTCGAAGCCGACGAAGAGCCACGGCGCGATGGCGAGGATGTTCAGGGTCTGGAGAAGGCCGGAACCGCGATCGGGGGCGAAAAACGGGCGCATCGACTCCAGCCCCCCGTGGTGGTTGACCGCAGCCGCCCCGAAGCAGAGGAGTATCCCGGCGGCCAGGATGACCGCCATGACCGACTGGACGACGCCCGACAGGCGACGGCGGCAGCAGATAGCGGAGGCTACGGCGATGACGGCGACGGAAAGCAAGATGTCGCCAAGATAGATGTTGCTTTCTTGAATCGTGTAGCGGAACCCGAAACGGAAGGCGTCGCCCAGCGTGTAGTGCGCCACGACCACTAGCGCCGTCACGTCCAGCCAGACGATCGCCAAGTAGGCAAATGCGAGGAAAACACCGCAGAGGAAGCCGTGGTCGTGGCCAAAAGCCTCCGCCGCGTATGCGTACGTGCCGCCTGGCCCCGGCTGGCGGTTGATCATGTAATGGAAGTTCCATGCGACGACGGTCATGACAAGCCCGCCGATGAAGATGCCTATCACCGTGCCGAGAGGTCCGGCCTTTGGCAGGAAATCGTTCCAGGGCATGACGAATGCGTCGGAACCCACGGCGCAGCCGAAGGCGAGCGCCCACGCGCCTAGGAGCGAAAGATGCCGCATTGAAGACTTGACTGTTCCGTTGTTCACGTTGCGCTCCTCCCATTTCCCAACAAGGTCTGTTCAAGCGCAGCGGTCGTGACGGGCTTCAGGAGAATGCCGTCAAAGCCCATCTCGGCGGCCTTTTCGCGTATCTCCACGTCCGCCGTCACCACGAGAACGCGCAGCGCCGCGAGCGACGCGTTCGCGCGGATGTCCTTCACAAGCCCCTCGCCGTCCAGGTTCGGCATCCACATGTCCGTGAGGACAAGGTCATACGGCTTGGCGCCCGCCTCCTCTAGGGCCTTCAGGGCCTCCTGCCCGTCCATCGCCATCGTAGTCTCGTAGTCGCCGGCTTTCTTCAGAAGAGCCTTGAGGACCATGAGGTTCATCTTCGAGTCGTCGACGAGGAGTATTCTGCGAACCGGACGCGACGACGCGGCGGGAACGGCCCCATCAGGGACGGCGGGCGCGGAGACCTCCGGCAGGACGGTTGACCGGACGTCGGGAATCTCGATCTCGAAGGTGGAGCCCTTCCCGAGCTCGGACTTCACCTTCAGCTCGCCGCCCATGGCCTTCACGAGCTGGGCGCAGATGGCGAGGCCAAGCCCCGTGCCGCCGTTGCGCGCGAGCTTTGCGCCCACCTGCACGTACGCCGAGCAGATGTGCTTCTGGTCCTCTTCGGCGATGCCGCAGCCCGTATCCTCGACCGACAGGCGGAACACGCCCGTCTCGGCGTCCGCCGGACGCTCGTAGCCGGCGCGCAGCGTCACATGGCCCCTCTCCGTGAACTTGACGGCGTTGCCGACGAGGTTGAACACGATCTGCCGCAGGCGCTGCGGGTCGAGCATCAGCGCGGGCATCTCCCCGATTTCGCAGAGCAGGTCCAGCCCCGGCTTCTTGCCAGAGATGCGGAAGGCGTCCATGACGACGTGCAGAAGACGCGGGCAGTCCGTGGGCTCCAGGGCGATCTGCATCTTTCCGGATTCAAGCTTCGACAGGTCCAGCACGTCGTTGATGAGTCCCAGGAGCGTCCTTCCGCTCACGAGAATCGAGTCAAGCGCCTGCTCGCGCTCTGCCTCGGTCTTGAAGCCCGCCTTGAGCATCTCCGAAAATCCGATGATGGCGTTCAGCGGCGTGCGGATGTCGTGGCTGACGGTGGAGAAGAAGTAGCTCTTCGACATGGTCTTCTCGTGCTCCAGACGCCGTTCGCGCCGACGCAGCATGGCGTAGAGGCTGAACATGATCGCCAGGGAAACGGCCATCAGGCCCGCCTGCACGAGGCCGACGTGGACGAGCGAATTGTTCACGGAGTCCAGCTGGCGCGTCATGTTGTCACCCCAGCCGTTGTCCGAGCCGGCACCCGTTCCGGCAAGGCAGTGTTGTCTATGAAAATCGCTCAACTCGGAAAACGACCGCTTCGTGGCGTCAACCGACGCCTGGCGCATCCACATGTGGGACATGACGAAGATCATCACGAGGAGGGTGATCCACACGACCGTCGAGTGCCCGAAGCGCTGGTTCTGGTCGCGGCCGAAGAGGAACCGGTAGAAGACGAATCCAAGGATGCACCACAGGACGAGGATGAGGTAGGATTCGGTCGCCATCATGCTGCCCGAAACGTAGTTCGGCAGGATGAAGAGGATGCAGATCCCGCCCGAAAGCAGCAATCCGCTGATTCCCATCGCCTTGCCGAGGCGGCTGCCGGTGGCGCGCGCCGTCCGCAGCACGGCGGCGGAGGTGTAGGCGTAGGCGATCCCGGCACCGATGGTCGCGACGTCCACGATGAAGCCGATCGCCGTCCGCCCGAGGAAGGGAATCAGGAGCGACACGCCGGCGACGAAGAGCACGGCGGCCGTCGGCGTACCGTCGGCGCCCTTTGCGCCTAGGCGGGCGGGAAGGATGCCGTCGTCGGCCATTGCGCCCAGAAGCCGGCTGGAGATCGTAATATTGCCGACGAGGTTGGTGAAGATCGCCGCAATTGCCGTCACGCCGATGACGGCGGTTCCGACACGGCCCAAGACCCGGGACGCCGCCGCGAACGTGGGCAGCAAGGGCGCGCCCACCTGCCCGCCGAGGTGCGCGACGCTGGCCGGCCAACCGCCTGCGTCCGCCGGGGCAAGCGCGGGAAGGACGACCAGAAACGCGTAGGCGAACGCGGACGTCACAACCGCCGCGACCATCACCTGGAATGTTTTCCGACACGAGAAGCGGAACTCGCCGGACAGGTTCGAGATCGCCTCGAACCCCACGTAGAACCAAGGGGCCAGCGCAACGATCTTGAGAACCTGCGAGACAGGCGCAGTGCCATCCGACGCAAAGGCCGGCGCCGCCACGCGCAGATCGCCACCGCAGCGGAACACGGCCGCGCCGAAGCAAACCGCGATGCCGACCGCGAACAGGACGGCCAGGACGGTCTCCACGCGGCCCGCGAGGCGCCGCCGGCAGTTGATGGCGGCGGCGACGAGGATTGCGGCGCCCGGAAGCAGGATGTCCCCGAGATAGACGTTATAGCCCGCAATGCTGTAGCGGAAGCCAAAACGGAGAGCGTCGCCGAACAGGCAACGAGCGATTATCGTGAGCGCCGTGGCGTTCGCCCAGACGATCGCCATGTAGGTCAGGCTGATGAACCACGCGCAGAGGAAGCCGTGGTCGGCGCCGAACGCCCGGGTGGCGAACGCAAACGCGCCGCCCGGCCCCGGATAGCGGCGGGTCATGTAATGGTAGTTCCAGGCGATGACGGCCATGATCGCGGCGCCGACGAACACGCCGATGGTCGTTCCGAGCGGCCCCGCCTTCGGCAGGAACAAGGTCCCGGGCATGACGAACGAACCCCAGCCGACGGCCGTTCCGAACGCAAACGCCCAGGCTCCAAGCATCGAAAGATGCCGCGAAGACGCCATTGGTTTCATTCTTTCCAGAAAACTCGCCATGCCTACGTCGTCAGAGCTGTTTAGCGAGCGACTTCAGGTCCGCAATGAGCCGTTCCGCCTCATCGCGATTCTGCAGCTTGGCGGCGTTTCGGAGCGCAATGGCCGTATCGGCCATCTGCTGGTCGCCGGCGGCGAGCGAGTTGCCCTTGACGGTGTGGGCCACCCTGTCCAGCGCGTCCCATCCGTTCGCGGCCAGCGCCGCGTCGGCTTCAGCAGTCTTGGCGTCGACGGAGGAGACATACTCGGCGTAGATCGCGTCCACGACCTCCATGTCGCCTCCAAACTGTTCGCTCAGGTATTTCCTGCAACATTCTTTCATGGCTTACTCCTTATCCTTAATGCTGACGGAATTACACGGAAGGAAGTTCCCAGCCCTTGCGGTAGGTGGTCTTCACGTACGAGTTAGCCGCCTCGTTGTTCGTGACGCGCGTCCCATTCCACTCGAGCTTGCCGAGGCCGGTCTGCGCCAGCACGTTGCCGAGAAGGACCGTCTTCACGAGCGGCACGCCGTAGCGGAAGTCGGCGTTAGCGCGCCGCCCCTCGCGGATCGCCGCGAAGAACTCGTGCACGTGGCTCCCCTTCACGCGCGGGATCCACGGATCCGGCTTCTTCACATCCTTGCGCAGGGTGCTGGGCACGAACTGCATGGCCGAGCCGAACTCGTTGAGCCACAGGATGCCCTTCTCGCCCATCCAGAGCGTTCCGATCTGCCCGAGGGGCACGCCGTACTTCTTCTCGAGCTCCTCGACGATCGGCGGCAGGTTCTGGTATTCGCGCTTGAGCGCGATGCCGATC
>JAEEGH010017095.1_pt1 | contig 15525 bp, 12 predicted proteins | sample 9134181 | NCBI WGS metagenome assembly JAEEGH01 (sample SAMN16246544, study PRJNA631951) | gut metagenome | biome: gut microbiome; feature: rumen; material: DP-attached | host: Bos | place: Iran: Karaj | collected 2018-10 | reverse complement strand
CGCAGATTCCCTCATCACACACGGCCTTGAAGTCAAGATACTTTTTCGGAACGGGCTCGCCGTCCTTGTTCAGCTCATACTTTGTGTACTTGTGGCCGAACGCGATGAACACGGGCACAGTGCCGAAATCGTACAGATGGTGATAGATGGGCGGGATGCCCAGAGATCCCATGGACGTGATGAACAGGGATCCGTGGAACGGGCTGATCTTCTCGAGCGCCATGGGCAGCAGGCTGAAATAATCCAGGAAACGGACCAGGAACCCGAAAGCCGACATGACGACGCTGGGAAGGTAATCCAGGATGTGCGTGATGGAGTCGAAACCGTTCGAGATCCCCGCCTCCTTCGCGGTCTCCAGCGCCGCATCGAACTTTTCGTAGACGTCCTGCGCGGTATCCGCCGGGTCGAACAGCACTTTGATGGACGAATCCGGAGAGTTCTTGTTCATCTCCTTCTTGACGACCATGTTCAGCGACAGTTCATAGCGGTGGTAGATGCGCTGTCCCGCCACAAAACGGTTGAGTTCGGGCATGTCCGCGATGAGGCGCACATAGGCGGCTACGAGGACGTGCGTGATGCCGAAGTGCTTCAGGCCGTCCTTGCGCTTCTGGCGGATGTACTTCTCCATATTGGAGATCTCCACCGTGTCCGCGATGTAGTTGCTGCGTCCCAGCCTGTTCGCCATGAAGAACGGGGTCACCTTCGACATGACGGGCATATTGCGCACGCGGCGTCCGTCCAAACGGTCGCCGAAGCGCAGCCGGTACGGATCTCCCTCCTTCCAGGGAGGCAGTTTCTTCGCAGCCAGAAGGCAGCACAGAATGGAGCCGAGGATGGCGGCGTCCGAAACGAACAGCGCCTTGTTCAGGGGCCAGAGGCGGACGAGAAAACTTCGCAGCTGCGGATCGACGCCCATCAGGACGCAGACGATCACGAAATAGAGCAGCGCGAGGAGTTTGCTCGACAGTTTGCCCATGAACGTCAGGCAGTAGAGCGAGGCGAATACCAGGCTCACGGTGATGCACAGAAGGGTCATGGCTACACGTCCGCTGACCGATACCCCCGCGACGCAGAGATAAAGAGTCAGGATAACGACGGGCACCACGGTCACGTAAAATTGCTTCTCGCCTCTCAATGGCAGCCGGAAAGCGATAAAAAGATTAGCTGCAACGGGAAGCACGATACGGACGACCACATCTGTGAAGTCTAAGCCCCCGGTGCGGGCGGCAAAGACGATTCTTGCCACTGCGGCGATGATGCTCAGCAGGGCGGCCAGCCAAACGAAGGGATTCTTCCTGGCGGCAGCATATGTGGTGATAGTACTCATATACAAATTATACCATAAAAAAAGCCATCCTCAAAGGACGGCTTTCGGTTGGAGGTAGCACCCGGATTTGAACCGGGGATCAGGGTTTTGCAGACCCGTGCCTTACCACTTGGCTATGCCACCATATTGGTCGGGCCGGCCATCTGGCCGGCCCTTTCGTTGGCTAGGGTAGAAGGATTCGAACCTTCGCATGACGGAATCAGAATCCGTTGCCTTACCGCTTGGCGATACCCCAATGTTCTGGTACCTTGCTATTATAACACCTTTTCAGGATTTTGAAAGGGGTTTTTGAAAAAAAGTTTTGGGGTGGGTAGTGAGATTCGAACTCACGTATACTGGAGCCACAACCCAGGGTCTTAACCGCTTGACGATACCCACCGCAAATAAAAATGGTAGCGGGAGGGGGATTTGAACCCTCGACACCACGGGTATGAACCGAGTGCTCTAGCCAACTGAGCTATCCCGCCACACAAAGCAGTTTTGCAACTGCAAAAAATATTATCCACAAATCCGCGGGGATTGTCAAGAACTTTTTTATTTCTTCCGGAACACCCATTCCCGCTGGATCTGGAACGTCAGGAAGAACAGAACGAAGTCCACGACCAATTTGACCGCCGTCTTCGCGCCGCCCTGCGCGCCGAGCAGCGTCACGAAGCCGGAAACGCACAGCCACGACAGGGTCATCTGGCAGACTGCCAGCGTGTAATACCGGACAAGGGACTTCTTTCCCTCCCCTTCGTGCCCGAATACCTGCTTCTTGTTGAAGGTGTAGTTGAACAGAGAAGAGCAGATACGGGCGCCGGCTGTGGCGATCAGGATCTGCCGCGCCGTCGGCAGCGCCGCGAACACCTTGCACAGGATCGTGAACAGCGTCAGGTCGATGACGGTGGACAGTCCGCTGCCCAGGCCGAACTTCAGAATGGGCACGTAGATCTTCGCCGAATCGCGCAGGATATGGAAATGGCTGGACTTGTTGCCTTCGATGTACACCGTGTCGATGGAGCGCTCGATGAACGGGATATTCGCCGTTTTCATGTACAGCAGCATGTTCGTCTCGTATTCGTAGCGGTCCCCTTCCACCTCCTCGCAGAAGGCTTTCAGACAGCTGGCGGGAATGCCGCGCAGGCCCGTCTGCGTGTCGGACAGTTTGATGCCGCACAGCAGCTTAAACACGAAACTCGTGATGAGATTGCCCATGCGGTTGTGCAGCGGCACGCCCGCTTTTTTGAAGTCGCGGCAGCCGATCACGACCGTTTCCGGGTTTGCGAGCATGTCCGACGCGACGTTCGCCGTGTCGTGGGGCGTGTGCTGGTTGTCCGCGTCCACGGTGATGACCCCTTCGCACCAGGGCCAGTTTTCCAGAACGTAGGAAAACGCGGTGCGCAGCGCGTAGCCCTTGCCGCGGTTCACTTCGTAGCCCAGCACCGTGCATTCGGGCACGGCGGCCGCTTCGTCGAACAGCGGCTGGTATTCGGCGGACGAACCGTCGTTGACCACCAGAATATGCGAAAAGCCCTGCGCAAGCATCCCCCTGACGACCTGCATCAGCTTCTCATCCGGATTCAGGCACGGCACGATGATGGCCAGACCCTTCAGTTTTTCCTTGATCTCCTCCATGTTGACTCCTTAATGTCTCCCCTTGTATCTCTTATTCTTTTTCGCCCGGCTCGCGGCGATCAGGCAGATCACGATGCCCGCGGCGGCGCAGATGCCGCCGAGCAGCAGGACCGGATTGCCCTGCTTCGAAACGGCGTCAGGAGCCGGCTCCGCATCTGTCTGCGCAGGAGGTTCTTCCTGCTGTTCCTGCGGCGTTTCCGGCGTTTCGTCAGAAACCGGCGGTTCGTAATCGGAAAAATCCGCTTCGCCGATGTTTTCGAAAAAGTCCGGATCGTCCATCTTCGTGTCGGCGCCAACGTTCGTATAGTACAGACCGAACGCCGCGCAGTCGAACACGCCTTTCCGGCCGACCTGGAACCACTGCTGCTGGGACGCGTGGCAGGCAAAGCCCGCTACCGCCATCTCGAAGGCGGTCTTTCCGCCGAAACGGGAAAGCGGTTTATCCCAGTTCATGTGCACCGCGTTCTCCGGCCACAGATGCAGGTAGACCTTGCTCGTCCGGAACGCGGGCAGCTTCTGCGCAGCCTCCAGATAGGACCCGGGGGCGGCCGCCTCGTCCGCCCGCCACGCGGGGTCCGCAGCCCAGTCGATGGCCTGCTGCAGCACCCAGGTGTTCAGCCTGTGCGCGCCGTGGCCGTATTCGCCGTTCACGTCGTGATCGATCACGACTTCCGGCTTGAACCGCCGCAGCAGCATCACTTCATACGCCTCGACCTCGTTCAGATCCCACAGCGTCTTCGCGTGCTCCAGATTGTCGGAATAGTAATCCGTGAACGTGGAAATGACGGGATAGTGGGTCATGCCGACGGTCCACAGGCCGTCCAGCAGTTCGTGGGGCCGCACCGGCTGCTCCCAGTGATGCGTCAGATACGCGATCTGCACTTTATACCCCAGTTCGCCCGCATAGGTGGGCATGGTGCCGCCGAAGAACAGATGCTCGTCGTCCGCGTGAGTGGAGATGAGCAGCATGTCCGCGTCGTCATAAAACGGCTGCCAGACCTGCACGCCCGCAGGCACGTCGCCTTCGCCGTACGCGAACACGTCGCAGAGGATGGCGCCGGCTTTCGGCGCGTGGATCGTAACGGACTTCGCAGGCGCGTCCAGCGCCACGTACTCGTGCAGGAAGCGGTCCTGGCCGCACAGTTTGCCCAGCATATGGCTGTCCGACTGCTGCGTCAGCAGCCAGGGGCCGGGGATGCGGTCCCAGACGACGTACAGAAAATGAATGTCGTCCTGCGCCGTGACAGTGACGCTGCCGGTGCCGTTCAGCGTAAGCTTCGAACTCCAGTTGTCGTCCGCCAGTTTCGCGCCGCTCCAGTGCTGCCCGTCCTCGACCACGTCGAATGCGACGGGGAGGTTCTGCGCGTCCGCGCCGAAAGCGGGAACCGCGCACAGAAGCGCGAACAGCAGGATAAAAGCTGTAAGTAGGATCGTTTTGGACATAACCTTCCGCCTCCGCGGCCTATTTGCCGAAATAACCGCCCACGTAGCTCTTGGTCTCCGAGACCATGATGAAAGCCTTCGAGTCTTTTTCTTTGATCAGTTCCTCGAATGCCTTCAGCTGCTTTTTGTCTACCGACGCGATGATCAGGTACTTGCTTTCGGCAAACTCCGATTCGTTGGCGTTCAGCACAGTGATGGCATACCCCGCGTCGCGGATGGCCGCCAGCATCGCGTCGTCCCTGTGACTGGTCACGACCTGCACCGTAACGTTTCCGCTGATGATCCTGCGGGCGATCTGCCCGCCCACGTACGTACCTGTCGCGAAACCCGCGGCATAGGCGACGGCGATGGCGATCACCGGGCCGTCGCTGGTCATGGCGTCGCGGACGACGACGTACCAGAGGAAGACTTCGATAAAGCCCATGAGCGCAGCGCCTTTCGTATTTTCCTTTACGGTCAGGATCGTACGGACCGTGCCGCACGTAACGTCCAGAATACGGCAGCAGAATATTTTGATGCAGCTGAGCAGAAGCGCTGTGGTCATGGATTAGCCTCCTTGGAAACACACGATGTTGACGATTGGTAACAAGGCATTATACCACATCGTGCGATTTTTGTGTATAATTACAGCGAGGGGTCTCGACCCCCGCATGAAAGAAAAGAAAGGAAGCATCCTATGAATATCGCGTTTCTGCTGCAGCCCAAGAACGATACCGCGTTCCTGTACGACGACTTTACGCTGCGCCAGGGGCTGGAGAAAATGAAACATCACGGCTACACGGCGATCCCCGTGATCGACCGGGAAGGAAAATACGTCACGACGATCAGCGAGGGGGATTTTCTCTGGTTCATCCTGCGCGGCCAGGAGGACGGCGATCTGGAGGAGGTACCCGTCCAGAAACTGGAGGACACGCTCATCCGCGAAGTCATGCATGTGGATAAGAATCCGCCCGTGCCCATCACCGCGTCAACGGAAGAACTGGTGGAGAGAGGTCTCGAGCAGAATTTCATCCCCGTCGTGGACGACTGGGGTGCGTTCATCGGGATCATCACCAGAAGAAATTTGCTCGAAAGATTTGCAAAATACGGGGATTAGTGTATACTTATTAAGTTAACTGTCTCCAACATTGTTAGTAAGGAAAACTGATGCACAGACCATACAAAACTAGAGCAGGCGGCTGCACCGTCACCGTGTTCGTACCCTACGACTGCAACAACAACTGTCCGTTCTGCGTGAACAAGGGCGAATATGCCGACATGACCGGCTTTTCGCTGGAAAAGATCTGCGAAAGCATCGACGTGATGGACAAGATCACCCCGGAATGCGACTTCGTCTTCACCGGCGGAGAACCGTTCGCAAACCTGGAATCCCTGCAGATCATGCTGGACAAGGTGCCCTCGACGCATCACGTATACATCAATACGACGCTGCCGGTCTCCAAGACCACGACGGAGGAGGATATCCTCGCGTTCACGGAAAAGAACAAGGATAAGATCAGCTGCATCAACGTATCCCGCCACATGCAGCACTACGTCGTCGAATCCAACGACGAACTGCTGGCGAAACTGCCGGTGCCCTTCCGGATCAACTGCGTCCTGTACCAGGATTACCCCGTCGAGGGGCTGATCCCCTTCATCGAACGCTTCAAGAAGATCCCCGGGTCCAATATCCAGTTCCGCTTCGACTACACGGCGACGACCCCGGACAACCTGTACGACAGCGAACACGACAAGATCGTGCACGATCTGAACAAGATCGGCCGCTACACCGGTCTGGACGGCTGCCGCATGCGCTGCGGCTTCCACTACGATTATCACGGCATGGAGATGGTCTACCACAAGACCCTCCCCTATTCCTGCATCGTGGAGGAAGATCCGAAGGACCGCATCACGTACAACATCCTGTACGATATCCTGATCAAGCAGACCGGCGAGATCCACGCAGACTGGAGCGACGCCGTGCTGAAGGACGTGCGTCTGGACGTTCCGGCCTACCGCCACGTGGTGTTCGAACCCTACGACATGCACTGGATCGAAAAAGTCGAATAAAGAAAACAAACAGAAAAACCGCTCCTATGGGAGCGGTTTTTGTTATGTTGCAAAACTACAGAACAGTCGTCAGCAGCAGGTAGTAAGCAGCCGCCGCGGGCAGCAGGCAGGCTGCGATCGGCAGCATGTAGCGGGTCACTTTGCCGAAAGGCACCTGGAAATAGTCCGCCGCCATGTGGATGCAGATGTGCGTAGGCGAAAACTGCATAGCCGTGTACATCGTGGTCTGCAGAAGGACGGCCAGAGGCACGCCCGCGCCGGGAATAGACGAGAACGCCATTACGGTAAACATGGCGGACGTGGCGTCGCTGCCCACGACGAAGGGCGCCAGGAAGAACAGAAGCATAAAGATCAGGAACGCCGGTACGGGGATCTTCATCAGCGCGCCGGGCAGTTCTTCCGCGGCCCCGCTGGCTTTCAGCACTTCCTTGAACACCATGATCAGATAGGTGCTGCACAGCACGTTCCAGCGGAAGGCGTTTTTCAATACGCCGGGCAGTTCCGCCGGGCGAAAGCGGTGGACGGCCAGCAGCGCAGCGATTGCGACGCAGGCGGAGAACAGCACGCTTCTGCCGAAGGCCAGCACGAGCACGATGATGAGGAGCAGAGACCACAGATGCCGAAGGATGCCGAGCGCTTCCTTTCCCCTGTTTTCACAGGGCGGAAGCCCCGTCTCTTTCGGAATGCGCCGCGCGTAGATCAGATAGCCCAGTACGAAACACAGCGCTGACATCGGGATCTGCAGCAGCACAAAAGAGGCCAGTGAGACGTTCGCGAGGTTGCACATCAGGATGATGGACAGGTATGTCGGCAGGATGCTTTCCGGGATATGGCGGAAGAATGTCGTGATGAAGGCCAGCAGGTCGTCCGGCAATTCGTCTTTGACCGTATCCTTCACGATCTCCCCGGCGATGTTGACCGCCGCAGCCGAAGGCAGCAATCCGATGAACACCGGGGCGACCGTCGCGTTGATCCGCCGGTTGTTGAACAGCGCGCTCAAGTTTTCCTGGGCTTTCTTCAGTTCGCCGCGTTTCTCCAACAAGCCCTGGATCACGAAGATCGCGTAGACCGTCGCGACGAGGGAGAACGTGCTCCAGGTGAACGTAGCGTTTTTCAGTAAGGCCAGCGAACCGTTTAGCCCAAATCCGTACAGCACAAGGCTGACCGCGATGGTAATGGCCATGGCCGGCGCCAGTTTCAGTTTCAGCTTCATCAGCACGATGAGCAGAACGAAAAGCACGATGAGTTTTACGAGAACGAGATTCATAGGATACCATAGAAACGGGCCGCAGCTGCCGCTGTGACCCGTCGATCTGCTTTATGGATAGTTTTAAACTTCTACGGCCTGCAGGCTGACCTTGACGGTGCCGCCGCGCACGTACTGGGCGCCGACTTCCTTGAAGCCCATGACCTCGTGGAACAGCAGGGACGGTCCGTTATACGGAACGGTGTCCACTTCGCAGGTGACCACAGGCACGCCGTCCGCCTTCGCCTTCGCGAACATCGCCTCGTACATGAACTTGCCCAGCCCCTTGTGGCGGAACGGCTCGTCCAGCACGATGCGGTCCACGTACAGGAACTTCGGATAGGTCTTGCAGAACCACAGATAGTTCTCGCTGTCGTACCAGTCGTCCCCTTCTCTCATGCAGATGATGAACGCCGCCAGCTCGCCGTCGATCTCCGCGACCTGCAGCACGTTCGCGTGCTCTTTGAACAGTTTTAATCTCTCCAGCGGCATGGGGGAAAGAACTTCCACGTTCTCCTCGTTCACCCGCAGGATAAAGTCGTAATCTTTTTCCTCAGCGTCTCTGAGTACAAAGTGTTTCTGATCCATCGTTAACTCCTTCATATGCTTGAAATAGATTGCGCTACCATTATAGCACAGGAACCCGCGCGCCGTTACCGCTTATTCGTTCTGCGCCAGATGCCCAGGTCTTCCGCTTCTTTGATCAGTTCCTCGCGGAAATCCGGGTGCGCCAGGGAAATGATGTCCTCCGCTCTCTCCCACGTCGTCTTGCCCACGAGATTCACCCGGCCATACTCCGTCACCAGATAATAGGCCTGGCTTCTGGGATCGGTCACGATGTCGCCGCAGAACGTGGGACGGATGTTGGAATGCCGCTTTCCTGATTTGTCCGTGAACGTGGACGTCAGGCAGATGAACGCCTTGCCGCCCTTCGACATGGCGGCGCCCGTCAGGTAATCCAGCTGACCGCCGGTGCCGCTGATCTGCCGCGTGCCGGCGCTCTCCGCGGTCACCTGTCCGAACAGGTCCACGGCGATGCAGTTGTTGATGGAGATCATGTTGTCGTTGCGCGCGATGATCTCCGCCGCGTTCACGAATTCCAGCGGCATGAACGTGACGCAGGGGTTCTCGTCCACGTATTCGTACGTGCGCTTCGTGCCGAACGCCATACCGGTCACACCGACGTCCTGCAGATACGTCTTTTTCTTATTCGTCAGTTTGCCCGCCTCCGCCAGATCCACGTAGGCGTCGGAACACAGTTCCGTATGCATGCCGAAATCTTTCAGATCGGACTTCGCGATCATCTTTCCCAGCGCGTTGGGCATGGACCCGATGCCGAGCTGCAGCGTGGCGCCGCTGGGGATGAGGTCCAGGATGAGGCCGGCGATCTTCTCCTCCGCAGGAGTGATGGGAAGATCGGGCACTTCCGGCAGCGGCCCGTGCTCCCCTTCCACGATCATATCCACGTCCGTGACGCTGATGCACTGGCTGTAACCCCCGGACACTTTGGGCAGATTCCCGTTCACCTCGATGATGACGACGTCCGCCTTATCCAGGATGCTCTTGGCGACGCCGGACCCGCAGGACAGATTGAAAAATCCGTGTTTATCCATGGGCGTGGCGCACACCATGGCCACGTTGACCGTCAGAAAATGCCGGTAATACGGCGCCAGATTGCGGAAGATCATGGGGATGAAGTTGCAGAGCCCCCGGTCGCAGAGAGAACGTTCATAGGACGAGCAATGCCAGCTGTTGTAGATGAAATGTTCCCGCAGGGGATCGCATTCGACAGCCTGGATAGGTTCGAAGATCAGATTGCCGCGGATCTTGACGTCCGTCAATTCGTCCCGTCTTTTCGCCAGCGCCGCGTCCAGCAGCTTGGGAAAGCCGATGTTCGTTCCGTAATCCACCCAGTCGCCGCTCTTTACCACCTTCACGGCTTCTTCCGCCGTGCGCAGTTTGCTTCTGTAATCGGCCTGATAATCCATATGCGAACCTCCTATGATTGCTCTTTCATTCTATCATAAAACCGCCTGTTTCCGACGAAAAAACGCGGAGACGACTCATTTATCGTCTCCGCGTTTTAATCATTGCTATCAGGCGTTTTTTGCCCTTTTAGGCGGTTTTGGCAGGCTCATCGGCAGGCAGCCGCGGTGCGATCAGGAACTGCACGACCGAAAACGCCGCGCAGGTCCAGAAGACGCTCTGCGGACCGAAGTGGGCCCACATGGTGCCGAACAGGGGCGACAGCGTGATCGCCATCAGATGGTCGATCGCCTGACCCACCGAAAGCGTCGGACTGATATCCGCCTCGTCTTTCGCCATCTTGCGCATGGCGAAGTTGTGGAAGAACTCGAAGAACTTCGTCAGATCCGCCAGCACGAACAGGCCGATGGAGAAATACAGCACCATATTCGTCAGCAGCAGGCTGCCTTCCGCGAAACCCTTCGCCACGAAACCGTAGACCGTAAAGATCACGAGCATGTACGCGCCTTCGAACATCACGGCTTTCTTCTGGCCCATGCGGTCCAGGAGCTTGCCCATCTGCGGCGACACGAAGATGCCGACGACGGCGGACGCGATCAGCAGGATAGCCGTAAAGTCCGCTTTTTTCGAAAGCAGCTGCGTGAACATCCACAGGGCGAACACCATGCGGATGCGTTTTTGAATGCCGAACGCAAACGTCAGCAGATAATAGTTCGTGAACTCCTTTTTCACGACCAGCTTGCCCTTTTCCCGGGGCGGCATCCAGGCCATGTCCTTTTCGATCATACCCAGCAGGACGAAACCTGCGACGCAGCCTGCCGCGCCGAAGATGAACGGACGGCGGATCTGCGCGGTAAAATCGAAGAATCCGTTGCGGAAGAAGATAAACACGCAGGTGGCCGCCACGAAATACGCGACCTGGGCGACAGAACGGATCCGTCCCAGCGTCTGTCCCACGTTGCCGGATTCGCCGGCGATCGCGAGGCCGATGGAAGCTTCCATCGGATAATAGGTGTGGCTGCCGAACGAGAACATCAGCAGGAACACCATCATGGTCCAGAACGGCGTGGGAAGGAAACCCATCAGGCAAAGGGCGACCGCGTCCACCAGCACCGCGTAGCGGGCCAGGCGCACGTCGGCAAACGCCGCCAGAGCCGGCAGGTAGAACATGCAGAACACGCCCGGAGACTCTCTGGGGGTCTCGATCCAGCCGCGCACCTGATCGGAAACGTTATACGCGTCCTTAAAGAAATTCGAGAAGATATTTAAACTGAAGCCTTCCACGATGCCGTAGCAGAACACGCAGGCCAGAAACAGCCGGAAGACGCGCTTCAGTTGCTCTTCGTCTTTGAAATGCTTCATAAAAATGCCTTAGAGCTTCCCTTCTCTCATGTACTTGTTGTTGACGCCGTCGATGGAATTGAATTCCTCGGACGCTCTCTCGCCGATGCCCGCCGGGCAATCCTTGACCGCGTCCAGATACTCCTGCTCGTCGATGGCGCAGATCTTGCGGTCGCGCATGATGACCTTGCCCGCGACGACGGAGTGGGTCACTTCCTCGCCTCTCGCGGAGTAGACGAAGTTCGTCACCAGGTTGCGCATCGGATAGGTGTAGACCGGCAGCATGCTGGGGAAGTTCAGGGAGACGGCGATGAAGTCCGCGCTCTTGCCCTCTTCCAGAGAACCGCAGACGTCGTCCACGCCGATAGCCTTCGCGCCTTCGATCGTGGCCATGCGCAGCGCCCTCCACGCCGGCATGACTTCCGGATTCTGGTACTTGATCTTATTGAACAGGCAGACGTTCTTCATCTCGTGAATGATGTTGTGGCAGTTGTTGCCCGGCGCCTGGTCGGAACCGAGGCCGCAGTTGCCTCCCGCTTCCTGGAAGACGACGGACGGGCAGACGATGCCGTCGATGATGCCGATGGAAGCCGGGTTGACGACCATGCCGGCGCCGCTCTTCGCGATGATCCGGGTCTCGTCGTCGTTGCAGTCGGTCAGATGGACCGCGATCAGGTCCTTATCCAGAATGCCCAGTTCCTGCAAGAACTGCGTCGGCCGCTTGCCGTATCTCTGGACGATCTGATAGGTCTCTCTGTCGCCCTGCTGCACGTGCAGATGCATCTTCGTGTGTCTCTCCTTAACGGCTTTCTGAGCCTTCAGCAGCATCTCCGGGCTCATGAAGTCGGCGCCCTGCGGGCCGAACAGGATGCGGATGTTGCCTTTGTTGTGCCAGCGCTCGAAACAGGCGATGTTCTCGTTCATCTCGCGTTCGCCCATCTCGTCGTCGAACTCATAGAGTTCGCCCGGATAGTAAACTTTTCTCTTCGCGGCACGGAACATGGGAGCCAGGTTGCCTCTGGCGCCGATCTTCGTGATGAATTCCGCGCAGCTGTCCACTTCCACGTTGTAGTCGCCCAGACAGGTCGTGCCGGCTTTGATGGCCTCGATGATGGCGACCCGGCTGCCCTTGACCTTGTCTTCAGGCGTCGCGGCGTTCACGAACGGCTGCAGAGCAAGCATCATCCAGTTGTTGGAGTCCTGCGCCAGGCCGCGCAGCACGTTGTCCAGCGTGTGCATGTGGGCGTCGATCAGTCCGGGGAAGATGACATGATCCTTCAGATCCAGGACCTCGTCCGCCTGATACTCGCTGTCTACTGTTGCTGCATCGGCAAAGCCTTCGATCTTGCCTGCGTTTACGATCATCGCCACGCCGGTCTTATAGCCGACGCCCTCTCCTTCCATGGTATAGAAATGGGGAGCTTTTACGATCATGTCAACTTTCTTCATAAAAATACCTCCGCTAAAAAAACACGAATCGTTGATATATTCACTTTAGCACATTAAATTTTCAAAAGCAACGGGAGGCACGAAAAAGCGGGGATCCTTCCGGATCCCCGCTTTCGCTGGTGGGCTGTATTGGACTCGAACCAACGGCCTCTTGCATGTGACGCAAGCGCTCTAACCAACTGAGCTAACAGCCCTTATGAAGTAAGCTTATTTCTTTGTGCTCTGCTTCATCTTCGCCTTCATCTCCGCGCGCTCTTTTCTCGCCTGCTCGTTGCGCCATGCGCGGGTACCCTTGACGACTTCGTACTTCGACTTATTGACGTTCTTCAAGCTGTAAGCCGTCGCGGCGATCGTGAACAGGTTCGGCAGGATGAACCAGACATTCTTATAGGCGCCGACGATGTAGATGGCGCTCAGGGCCATGACCGCGATCACGATGGAGTGGTAAATGATGAAGTTCTTCTTATCCGCCTCCGCTTTGCGGATGACGATGAAGCCGGCGGACGACGCCGCCAGGAAGATGGCGGTAAGCACGATGACCAGTGAGATCGTATTGATGACGCCTGTCATGCCCAGCAGACCGTCGGGATAACGGAAGCCCATAAGAGCGCCGGCGATACCCGTGCCGAGCTGCATGACAAACAGAAACGCTACCAGAGAAAAGAAGAAGGCATAGATATTGATCGTACGCTGTCCTTTTTTGCCTGCCATTCAAAACTCCTTCAACTGAAAATCACTTACCTGACTATTATATAGGCAACTCCCCAAAAAGACAACCCTTTCTTACGACAGGGAGACGGAGGAGCGAAACGTGTTTCACTCCCCCGCCCCGTGACCGGCGCGTCAGTTCTTGTTCGGAAGGACTGCTGCGATCGTGTTCGCAAAGTTGGAGATGGGCATGGTCTGCAGGACCACGTTGCCCGGGCCGGTCAGGACCGTGTTGAACAGTCCCTCGCCGCCGAACAGCAGGTTCTTGGCGCCCTTCACTCTCTGGACGTCGATGGAGACCGTGCTGTCCACCATGGCGACGTTGCCGGTGTCTACGATCAGTCTCTGACCCGCTTCCAGTCTGTATTCCACGGCGCTGCCGTCGATCTCGATAAACGCGATGCCACGTCCGCTCAGCTTCTGCATGATGAAACCTTCGCCGCCGAAGAAACCGGTGAGCGCCTTGTTCTGGAAGAACACGGACAGCTGCACGCCGTCGGTCGCCGCGAGGAACGCGGACTTCTGGCAGACGATGGGCTTATCCGGCGTGATCTCGATCGCGCGGATGGAGCCGGGGAAGCTCGCCGCGAACGCGATCAGGCCCGGGCCGCCCTGGGCGGTGTAGATATTCTGGAAGATGTTCTCGCCGGAGAACATGCGGCCGAACGCCTTGCCCAGGCCGCCGGCGGACGTTTCCATCTGCATGTTCGGACTCATCCATACCATGGAGCCGCTCTCGGTGATCATTTTCTCACCTGCATCCAGCGTGCAGATGACGACGGGCATAGGTTCGCCCTTGACTTCGTACTTCATTCTTTCCTCCTGTTATCGAATGATCTATGCTTCGAAAACGGTCTCGCCTTCGAGGACCGTCATCAGTACCTTGGTCTTTAAAATATCCTTCGGGTCGATCTTCGTCAGATCCTGGCTGAGCACGACGAAATCCGCGTATTTGCCCGGCGTGATGGAGCCCCTCGTCGCCTCCGCATAGCCCGCGTAGGCGCCTTCGATCGTGAACATGCGGATGGCTTCCTCTATCGTGACCGCGTTCTCCGGGTACCAGCTGCCGCCCTTCCCGTTGTCGCGCGTCACCGCGTAATAAATGTTGGGGATGGGGTCGCAGGGTTCGACCGGACAGTCGGAGCCGCCGCTCTGATGAACGCCGAGGTCGCAGAACAGCCTCCAGTTATAGCTCTGTTTCGCCAGTTCCGGACCTACGCAGTCGTCCACGATGCCTGCGTCCGCCCGGCAGAACACCGGCTGCACGTAAGCGAGCACGTTGTTTCTCTGCATGCGGTAGAGCTGGTCTGTGCCCATGATCTGGCAATGGACGATGCCGTTGCGGATGTCGGGCAGCGGATTGTTGTTCTGAACGTATTCGAAACCGTTTAGCACCTGGTCGACCGTACCGTCCCCGATGCAGTGCACAACGACGGGATATCCCGCGTCGTGAGCGATCGTGAACAGTTCGAACATCTCCGCGTCGTCGTGGATGCGAATGCCCTTCGCCTCCGGATCGTTGGCGTAGGAGCCCCGCAGTACGGCGGAGTGGGCGCCTAAGGATCCGTCGCCCATTTCCTTGATGGAATTCGTCACAAAACGCGTTCCGTATGAAGTGCCTTTCGGATACTTCCGGACAAACTCCCGGAGTTCATCCGCTTCCTCCACGCGGCACTGTTCGTACACCTTGACGGACATGCGGTTCGTCTCTCCCGCGATCTTGAAGGCGGCCATGACGTTCTCCAGATCGCGTCCCGGAGCCACCATATTCAGGTCGTCGGAGTGGATGCCCACCAGACCGAGCGCCGCGCATCTGGCCGTTTCCTCCTCGATCCAATGAACGAGTTCTTCTACAGAAGGGACTTCCGCGAAATCCAGGATCAGTTCCGCGTCGCCTTCGAACAGCTGTCCCTGGGGCGTGCCGTCCGGAAAGAACTTCATATTATGCGTCGTCGTTTCCGCCCTTTCTCCCATCAGGCCCATGATCTCAAGCGCCTTCGTGTTGTGCGAGGCCGTGTGACCGCAGCAGCGCTGCATGTAGCAGGGAACGTCGCCGCAGGCTTCGTCCAGCTCCAGACGGCTGGGCACGGTCTTGTCGTCGCTCCAGTAATCCTGATTGAAATTGCAGGCGTGCACCCATTCGCCGTCTTTTCCTTCCCTGCGGATCCGGTCCGCTTCGTCCGACAGCAGCTGCAGCACTTCTTTCTTGCTTTTGCAGCCGCCCAGGTCCAGTTCCAGAGACGTCGCATACGTCGCGAGCATGTGCATATGGGAATCGATAAAGCCGGGCATCATGAACTTGCCGCCCAGATCGATCAACTCTGTATTCTCCGTCCTGTACTGCATCATTTCCTCGTCG
>JAEEGH010017091.1_pt1 | contig 15527 bp, 11 predicted proteins | sample 9134181 | NCBI WGS metagenome assembly JAEEGH01 (sample SAMN16246544, study PRJNA631951) | gut metagenome | biome: gut microbiome; feature: rumen; material: DP-attached | host: Bos | place: Iran: Karaj | collected 2018-10 | reverse complement strand
GGCGCGAGCCTGGATGAAGGCATCGGAGGTTAATTATGCCGAAAATCGTATTGGAAAACATCACGAAGCGTTGGAAGAAATTCTACGCTGTCGAAAATCTGAATCTCGTCATCGAGGACAACGCGTTCGTCACGCTGCTCGGTCCGTCCGGCTGCGGCAAGACGACGACGCTCCGCATGATCGCGGGTCTCGAAACACCCACCGAAGGCCGCATCACGATCGGCGACAAGGTCGTATTCGACAGCGCGGCGGGCATCAACATCCCCGCCAACAAGCGCAAGGTCGGCTTCCTGTTCCAGAACTACGCGCTGTGGCCCAACATGACCGTGTACGACAACATCGCGTTCGGTCTCAAGAACATCAACGAGCCCAAGGAGATCTACGACTTTGACGCCAAGAACTATGCGCGTCTCGCCGAGATCCTGAAGAACCCGAAGGACGTCGCCGACGTCATCAACGACTGCCGCGACAAGAACGGCGCGGTCGACAAGAAGAAGGCGTACATCAAGCTGATCGACGCATATTCGATCTCCATGATGACCGCAAAGACGCTTCTGGGCTACAACCTGCAGAACGACACATCCAAGGCAGATGCGCTCATCAAGGAGCTCGAAACGAAGCACGCCAACGCGGTTGCCGCGCACAAGGCGAAGGGCGAAGAGCTTGACAAGGACTATCGCGTGCTGAAAAACGGCCAGCCGATCGTCACCAAGCGCAAGCTCACCAAGGAAGAGGTCGACCTCGCGGTGCGCAGAGTATCGCGCATCGTCAAGATCGGCATGTTCATGGACCGCTACCCCGCGGAGCTGTCCGGCGGTCAGCAGCAGCGTGTGGCAATCGCCAGAACGCTCGCGCCGGAACCCAGCGTCCTCTTCATGGACGAGCCGCTCTCGAACCTCGACGCCAAGCTGCGTCTTGAGATGCGCTATGAGCTGCAGCGTCTGCACGTGGAAACGGGCAGCACCTTCGTCTACGTCACGCACGACCAGATGGAAGCTATGACGCTCGCCACCTCGATCTGCCTGATCAACAACGGCGTGCTGCAGCAGTACGACGCGCCGCTGACCGTCTACAACCGCCCGAACAACCTGTTCGTCGCGGACTTCGTCGGCAATCCCTCGATCAACTTCATCGAGACGCACGGCGAGCAGAATCCGGACGGCAGCATCAGCCTCAAGCTTCTCGGCGATAATCACGTCACGTTCCGTCCGAACGAGCCGATCTCGATGGCGGAGTGGAACCGTGCGCGCGATGCGTCGATCGACGCCGAAAACGCGCGCCGCGCGGAGCTTGCGAAGCAGAAGGGCTATGTCGAAAAGGGCAACAAGGACGAGGTGTTCCGCTACAACATCGCGCGCGTCGAGGAGGTCGATACCTCGATCGAGGACGCGCCGGTCATCGTGGACGGCGATTACGTGCTCGGCGTCCGTCCGGAATTCATCCGCCTTGCGGACGACGGCATCGACGGCGAGATCTACGGCGCGATGCCCACCGGTATGGAATCCACGCTGAAGATCCGCACCGGCGAATTCCTGCTGACGAGCGTCGTCTTCGGCGACACGCTCTACACGATCGGCAGCGAGACGCACATCCACTTTGTGGGCAACTCGCTGATGCTGTTCGATCGCAAGTCCGGCCGCTACATCACGTCCGGCAGCGTGGAAATCTGAACCCAAAAACAAGGACAGAGAAGGTTTGCGCCTTCTCTGTCTTTTTCTTTGCTCAAAACGGTTTTCTCAGCGGGATGTCCTGATTCGGATGCAGTCCGAATTCCCGCGCAAACGCCTCCGCCTCCCTAAGATTGTCCGGATCCGCAACGTCGGCGGGCGAATGCGCGTCGCAGCCGAGGATGACCGGACACTGCATCACGCCGGCGATCCGCCAGAAGCGTTCCGAAGGGTAATTGCGGTGCTCGCGCAGACCGAGCATGTTGAGCTCCAGCGGAATATGCATCGCCTTCGCGCCCTCGCACAGGCGCATCACTTCCCACTGATAGACGTTCGGATCACCGATGAAGAAGAACAGGTCCGGATGCGCAAGATAGGTGAAGCGGCCGGTCTCCATCGCCTCGAGGCAGCGGTCCGTGTACCGGCGAAACGCGTTCTGGTTGCTCTGCGGGTTCGTGTTGTAGATACGCTCTTGGCTGTCGACGAAGTGCTGCGCAAGCAGCAGATAGTCGACGGGATACGGGCGAAGCAGGTCCAGCATCGCGTCGAACAGATCCGGATAGTATTCCGCCTCAAAGCCGAGCCGGATATCGATCTGCTGCCGGTATTCCTCACGCAGGGCAAGGACGCTTGTAACGTAGTCCTCGAGCCGCCGGATCGGCACGCGGAAGCTCGATTCGTGACCGTCGCGGAACGGCATCGGCACGTGATCCGAAAAGCCGAGCGTGGTGAGCCCGCGCGCGATCGCCGTTTCGACGTATTCGCGATCCGTTCCGACCGCATGACCGCAGCGGGTGGTGTGGGTATGATAGTTGATCAGCATCTGTCTCTCCAAAGCGCAATCCTCCGTCGGATTGCTTCCGTCCGATATCATACTACGAGCCGGCGCGTTTTTCAACCGCGATTTTGCGTTTCTTCGCCGCCCCCCGCCATAATAAAGGGCCGCGATTGCCGTTCCGCGCTTGACACGGCATGTCGAACTATGGTATAAATAGGATGTCAATCGAATACCGCCCTTTGCTACTGACGGAAGAATGCGGAGCACCGCAGAGGAACAAAGAGCGTAGAAATTTCGCCGACCGTCTGGGCATCGTTGAGCGCTTGATTCAACGTGCCCTCATATTCTTTTTGGGAGGTTTTACCATGAAAAAAGCAGCAGTCATCATGGGCAGCGACAGCGATCTGCCGGTCGTGCAGAAGGCGACCGACACGCTGAAAGCGTTCGGCGTGCCGTTTGAAGCGCATGTCTTTTCGGCGCACCGCACCCCGGAACAGGCAAAAGCGTTTGCCTGCAGCGCAAGGGACAACGGCTTCGGCGTCATCATCGCCGCGGCAGGCATGGCGGCGCACCTTGCGGGCGCGATCGCCGCGAACACCACCCTGCCGGTCATCGGCATCCCGATCAGGGGCGGCGCGATGGACGGGCTCGACGCGCTGCTGTCCACCGTGCAGATGCCGAGCGGCATTCCCGTGGCGACGGTCGCCCTGAACGGCGGCGTCAACGCCGCGCTGCTCGCCGTGCAGATCCTTGCGGTGGAGGACGGGGACCTTGCGCAGAAGCTTTCCGACAAGCGCCGCGCGGACGCGGAAAACGTATTGAAAAAGGATGCGGCGATCGCATCCGCATTGCAATAAATATCGTATCAAAAGGAGCGTACTATGGAAAACAAACTCGTGTATACCGGCAAGACCAAGAACGTCTATGCCCTCGAAAACGGCAATTACCTTTTGAAGTTCAAGGATGACTGCACCGGCAAGGACGGCGTGTTCGATCCCGGCGAAAACAGCGTCGGTCTGACGATCGAAGGCGTGGGCGACGTCAACCTGCGCATGTCCGTCTATTTCTTTGAGAAGATCAACGCCGCGGGCATCAAGACGCATTTCGTGTCCGCAAATCTCGACGACACCACGATGGAGGTGCTGCCCGCGAAGGTCTTCGGCAAGGGGCTCGAGGTCATCTGCCGTCACAAGGCGGTCGGCAGCTTCTACCGTCGCTACAGCGAATATGTGGAGCTCGGCGCCGACCTGCCCGCCTACGTCGAAACCACCTTCAAAAACGACGAAAAGGGCGATCCGCTCGTCACAAAGGACGGTCTGATCGTGCTCGGCGTGATGACGGCGGAGCAGTACGACGCCATCAAGGAGATGACGCAGAAGATCACGCAAATCGTGGCGGACGATCTTGCCGAAAAGGGACTCGTTCTCTACGACATCAAGTTTGAGTTCGGCTACGACGCCGACGGTTCCGTCATGCTGATCGACGAGATCGCTTCCGGCAACATGCGCGTCTACAAGGACGGCGCGTACATCGATCCGATGACGCTGTCCAAGCTCTTCTTTGCCGAGGCGTAACCGATGGGAGGATTCTTCGGGATAACCTCCGGCCGCGACTGCCTTGCGGACGTCTTCTTCGGGACGGATTACCATTCCCACCTCGGCACGCGTCGCGGCGGGCTGGCCGCCTATGACCAGACGATCGGCCTGCAGCGCAAGATTCACAGCATCGAGAACGCGCCGTTCCGCACAAAGTTCGAACGCGTGTTTCAGGAGATGCGCGGAACCAGCGCCATCGGCTGCATCAGCGACACGGATCCGCAGCCGCTTTTGGTGCGCTCGCGTCTCGGAAACTACGCAATCTGCACGATCGGCGTCATCAACAACGCGGATAAGCTGATCGAGGACTGTCTCAGCCGCGAGGGCGGCTATTTCGACGCCATGACCGGCGGACGCATCAACAGCACACAGCTCTTCTCCGCGCTGATGAGCCAGAAGACCGACTATGCCGAGGGCATCCGCTATGCGCAGGAGCAGATCGACGGCACCGCCTCCGTGCTGATCCTGAAAAACGACGGCAGCCTGATCGCCGCGCGCGACAGGCTCGGACGGCTTCCGGTCCGCATCGGCAAAAGCGAAGACGGCTACGCCGTGTCCTTCGAGTCCTTCGCGTATCAGAAACTGGGCTTCGAGGACGAGCTCGAGCTCGGGCCGGGCGAGATCGTGGAGATCACGCCGAACGGCATCAAGCAGCTGAAGGCGCCGGGCAAGAAGAAGCGCATCTGCGCTTTCCTCTGGAGCTATTACGGCTACCCGACCTCGACCTACGAGGGCGTCAACGTGGAAGCGATGCGCTACCGCAACGGCGAACTGATGGCGGAGCAGGATGAGAAGAACGGCTTTCGTGCGCACATCGACTATGTGGGCGGCGTGCCGGATTCCGGAACGCCTCACGCCATCGGCTATGCCAACAGGAGCCGGATCCGCTTTGCGCGCGCGTTTGTCAAGTACACCCCGACGTGGGCGCGCAGCTTTATGCCGCAGAGCCAGCAGAAGCGGGATCGCGTCGCAAAGATGAAGCAGATCCCCGTGCACGAGCTGATTCAGGGAAAGGACCTCCTCTTTGTGGACGATTCGATCGTCCGCGGTACGCAGCTCAAGGAAACGGTCGAGTTCCTCTATGAGAACGGCGCGAAGTCGGTACACATGCGCTCCGCGTGCCCGCCGATCCTGTTCGGCTGCAAATACCTGAATTTCACCCGCTCCACTTCCGATATGGAGCTGATCGCGCGCCGCGTGATCCTCGAGCTCGAAGGCGAAGAAGGCTTTGCGCACCTTGAGGAATACAGCGACGGCACGACCGAGCGCGGCAGGAATCTGCGCAAGGCGATTGCGGAAAAATTCCATTTCGTCTCGCTCGATTTCCAGTCGCTCGACGGCATCGTCAAGGCGATCGGGCTGAAGCCCTGCGACCTCTGCACCTACTGCTGGAACGGAAAGGAGTAACCTATGACTTCCGAATCGAGATCCGAAGCCTACGCCGCGGCAGGCGTGGACATCACCGCCGGCTACAAGGCCGTTGAACTGATGAAAACCCACATCGCCCGCACCGCCACGGAGGGCGTCTGCTCCGACATCGGCGGGTTCGGCGGACTGTTCGTGCCGGATCTTGCCGGTATGAAAGAGCCGGTGCTGGTCTCCGGCACCGACGGCGTCGGCACCAAGCTGAAGCTCGCGTTTCTGATGGACCGGCACGACACCGTGGGCATCGACTGCGTTGCGATGTGCGTCAACGACATCATCTGCTGCGGCGCAAAACCGCTGTTCTTCCTCGACTACATCGCCTGCGGCAAGAACGTGCCGGAACGGATCGCGGACATCGTCAAGGGCGTCTGCGACGGCTGCGTGCAGGCGGGCGCGGCGCTGATCGGCGGCGAAACCGCCGAAATGCCGGGCTTCTATCCGGAGGACGAATACGATCTTGCGGGCTATTCGACGGGCATCGTGGACAAATCCCGCATCATCGATCATGCGGCGACGCAGGCGGGCGACGTCGTGATCGCACTCCCCTCCTCCGGCGTGCATTCCAACGGCTTTTCGCTGGTGCGCAAGGTGTTCGACGTGGAGCACGCCGATCTTCTGTCGCCGGTTGACGAGCTCGGCGGACGCTCTCTGGGCGAAACGCTGCTCACGCCGACGAAGATCTATGTCAAGCCGGTGCTCGCGCTGCTCAAAGAGGTCCGCGTCAAGGGCATCTCGCACATCACCGGCGGCGGCTTCTACGAGAACATCCCGCGCAGCATCCCGCAGGGACTCGGCGCGAGGATCGACCGCGCATCCGTGCGCGTGCTGCCGATCTTCGATCTCATTCAAAAGCGCGGCGGCATCGGCGAGCGCGACATGTTCAACACGTTCAACATGGGCGTCGGCATGAGCATCGTCGTCGCGGCCGAGGATGCGGAACGCGCGCTTGCGATCCTGCATGCGAACGGCGAGGACGCCTACGTGATCGGCGCGATCGAGCAGAGCGAAGACAAGATCACCATCTGCTGAACTTACCGGGCAACGGCGACGCTGCCCGTTTTCAACATTCGGAAAGGACAAAGACATGAACGATCTGGCGAGAATCGCCGTTCTGGTCTCCGGCGGCGGTACCAATCTGCAGGCCATCCTGAACGCGCAGGCGGCGGGCAAGCTTCCCCACGGGCAGGTGGTTCTCGTGGTCTCCAACCGTACGAACGCCTATGCGCTCGAACGCGCGAAAGCGGCGGGCGTGGAGACGCTGACGCTGACCAAAAAACGCTGCGGCGGACAGGAAGGCTTTGAAGCGGCGCTTCTTGCGGCGCTTAGCGAGCGAAACATCGATCTCATCGTGCTCGCCGGATTCCTGGCCATCTTCAGCAAGGATTTCACGGACCGGTGGCCGCGCCGCATTCTGAACGTGCATCCGTCACTGATCCCCGCGTTCTGCGGTCAGGGCTTCTACGGGCTGAAGGTACACGAGGCGGCGCTTGCAAAGGGCGTCAGGGTGACCGGCGCGACGGTGCATTTTGTCAACGAAGTGCCGGACGGCGGCGAGATCCTGTTCCAGAAAGCGGTCCGCGTGCGCAAAGGCGACACGCCGGAAACGCTGCAGCGGCGCGTCATGGAGCAGGCGGAATGGAAACTGCTGCCCCGCGCCGCGGAGCTTGTGAGCCGCGAGATCGTCAGATCACGCAAATAGTTTTTTCGGAGGAACGCTTTGGATATCTATCGCATACATGACATTTCAACCCTGATCGCGGGCAACCCGTACGTCGGTCGGGGCATTCTGATCGGCAAAACGCCCGACGGCAACAGCGCCGTCACGGCGTATTTCATCATGGGCCGCAGCGAAAACTCGCGCAACCGCATCTTTGTCCGGCGCGACGGCGCGCTGTTTACGGAGCCGTTCGATCCCGCCAAGGTCAAGGATCCGAGCCTGATCATCTACGCCGCCGTGCGGTCGTTCGAAAACAAGCTGATCGTCACAAACGGCGATCAGACCGACACGGTCTATGAGGGGCTCAAAGCGGGCAAGGGCTTTTCCGAGGCGCTTGCGTCCCGCGCGTTTGAGCCGGACGCGCCGAACTTCACGCCGCGCATCAGCGGGATGCTGACCTTTGAGCCGGAGGATTTCTCCTACGAAATGAGCATCCTGAAAAGCGTTGACCGCGAGGGCAGCGCCTGCGCGCGCTACACCTTCCGCTATCCGGCGATCGCGGGGCTCGGGCACTTCCTGCACACCTATGTGACCGACGGAAACCCGCTGCCCACGTTTCAGGGCGAGCCGGAGCGCGTGAAGACCGCGGACGACATCGACGCGTTCACCGAAACGCTGTGGAACGCGCTCGACGAACAGAATCGCATCTCCCTGTATGTGCGTTACACGAACCTCAAAGACGGCGCCGTCAGCGAACGGATGCGCAACAAAAACCGATAAGGAGCGCAATATGAAGGAAATCGAACTCAAATACGGCTGCAACCCCAACCAGAAACCGGCGCGCATCTATATGGAGAACGGCGCCGATCTTCCGCTGCGGGTTCTGAACGGCCGTCCCGGATACATCAACCTTTTGGACGCGCTCAACGCGTGGCAGCTCGTGAAGGAGCTGAAAGAAGCGCTGCACCTGCCCGCGGCGGCGTCCTTCAAGCACGTCTCCCCCTCCGGCGCGGCGGTCGGTCTGCCGCTGTCCGAGAAACAGAAGCGCGCCTGCTTTGTGCACGACGTTGCGGGGCTCGACGATTCGCCGCTTGCCTGCGCGTATGCGCGCGCGAGGGGCACGGACCGGCTCTGCTCGTTCGGAGACTGGGTAGCGCTGTCCGACGTATGCGACGTCACCGCGGCGAAGCTCATCAAGCGCGAGGTCAGCGACGGCATCATCGCCCCGGGCTATGCGCCGGAAGCGCTCGAACTGCTGAAAGCCAAGCGCGGCGGCAAATATACCGTCGTGGAGATCGATCCGGACTATGTGCCCGAATCGCGGGAACGCAAGCAGGTGTTCGGCATCACTTTTGAGCAGGGACACAATTTCTGCAAAATCGACCGTGCGCTGTTCGAAAACATCGTGACCGAGAACCGGGATCTGCCCGAAAGCGCCGTCCGCGACATGATCGTTGCCATGATCACGCTCAAGTACACGCAGTCAAATTCCGTGTGCTATGCCGTCGACGGTCAGGCGATCGGCGTCGGCGCGGGACAGCAGTCGCGCATCCACTGCACGCGGCTTGCGGGCTCCAAGGCGGACACCTGGTTTTTGCGGCAGGCGGACAAGGTCCTTTCGCTGCCGTTCCGCCCCGATCTCGGACGCCCCGACCGCGACAACGTGATCGACGGCTATATCAACCAGAACGAAGAGGACGTGACCGCGGACGGCGTGTGGCAGCGATACTTTACGCGGCAGCCGGAGCCGTTCACTGCGGAGGAACGGCGCGCGGTGCTTGACGCCGTGGACGGCGTTGCGCTGGGATCCGATGCGTTCTTCCCGTTCTCCGACAACATCGAGCGGGCGTTCCGTTCCGGCGTACGGTATGTGGCGGAGCCCGGCGGCTCGATCCGCGACGACGCGGTGATCGACTGCTGCAACCGGCACGGCATGGTACTGGCATTCACGGGCTTGCGCCTGTTCCATCATTGAGGAGGCACGTATGAAGGTTATGGTGATCGGCGGCGGCGGGCGCGAGCACGCCATCGTCAGGAAGCTCAGAGAAAACAAAGAGATTACGGAGCTGTACGCTCTGCCCGGCAACGGCGGCATGGCAAACGAAGCCGTGTGCGTGAACATCGGCGCGACCGACCTTGCGGGCATCGCCGCCTTTGCAAAGGAACGTGGTATCGATTACGCGGTCGTCACGCCCGACGATCCGCTGGTGCTCGGCGCGGTCGACCTTCTGGAGGCGCAGGGCATCCCCTGCTTCGGTCCGAACAAGGCTGCCGCGATCCTCGAGGGCAGCAAGGCGTTCGCCAAAGATTTTATGAAGCGGCATCACATCCCGACCGCCGCGTACGAAACGTTCACCGACGCCGAAGCGGCGCTTGCCTACGTCGCGTCCTGTCCCCTGCCCACCGTCGTCAAGGCGGACGGGCTTGCGCTCGGCAAGGGCGTTGTGATCGCCGAAACGCGCGAAGAAGCGCGGCAGGCGGTGCAGGCGGCGATGTGCGAAGGCAAGTTCGGGCACAGCGGCGAAACCGTGGTCATCGAATCGTTCCTGACCGGTCCCGAGGTATCGGTGCTGGCGTTTACCGACGGCAGGACCGTCGTGCCGATGGTGAGCTCGATGGACCACAAGCGCGCGCTCGACGGCGATCGCGGTCCGAACACCGGCGGCATGGGCACGGTTGCGCCGAATCCGTATTATACCGATGCGATCGCCGCGCGCTGCATGGAGGAGATCTTCCTGCCGACCGTGCGCGGCATGGCGGCGGAGGGACGGCCGTTCCGCGGCTGTCTGTACTTCGGGCTGATGCTGACGACGGACGGGCCAAAGGTCATCGAATACAACTGCCGTTTCGGCGATCCGGAGACGCAGGTGGTTCTGGCGCTTCTCGAAAGCGACCTCTTTACGATCATGCGCGCCGTGACCGACGGGCGGCTCGACGAAACGGAGGTCCGCTTCTCCGCGGACGCGGCGGCCTGCGTGATCCTTGCGTCGAAGGGCTATCCGCTGTCCTACGAAAAGGGATTTGCGATCACGATGGACGAAGACGTGCGCCCGCACGTGCTCTTTGCGGGCGTCAAAGAGAAGGACGGAACGCTTGTGACAAGCGGCGGACGGGTGCTCGGCGTTGTGGGCAGAGCGGCGAATCTCAAGGATGCACTGGCGCTTGCCTACGACCGGGCGGAACGGATCGAGTTTGAAAACAGATTTTATCGCCGCGATATCGGAAAACGCGCATTGGAGGCATAATGGTTTATCGGATTTTTGTGGAAAAGAAACCGGGCTTTGCGCAGGAAGCGGAAGCCCTGCGTCGGGAGCTGACGGATTTTCTGGGCATCACGTCGCTTACGGGGCTTCGGATGCTGAACCGCTACGACGCGGAGGAGATCGGCAGAGACCTGTTCGATCAAGCGGTGCGGACCGTGTTTTCGGAGCCGCAGGTGGACGACGCCGTCGAAACGCCGGATTACAGGGGCGGGCGCGTGTTTGCCGTGGAATATCTGCCGGGACAGTTCGATCAGCGCGCGGATTCCGCCGCGCAGTGCATTCAGCTGATCTCGCAGGGCGAACGGCCGCTGATCCGTTCCGCGAAGGTTTACGTGCTGTACGGCGATCTCAGCAAGAACGACGTCCGCGAAATCAAGCGCTACGTGATCAACCCGGTCGAGGCGCGCGAAGCGTCGCTCGATCTGCCGGACACGCTGCACGTCGACTACGCCGTGCCCACCGAGGTCAAGACGCTGACCGGCTTCCGTGTGCTGAACCGCGAGGCGCTCGAAGCGTTCATCCGCGAATACGGGCTTGCCATGGACCTCGACGACATCGCGTTCTGTCAGCAGTATTTCGTCTCCGAGGGACGCGATCCGTCCATCACGGAGATCCGCATGATCGACACCTACTGGTCCGATCACTGCCGCCACACCACGTTCCTGACCGAGATCGACGGCGTACGGTTTCAGGACGCGCTGCTGCAGCAGACCTATGAGCGCTACCTCGAAACGCGGCGGGAACTGAACCGGACCAAGCCGGTGTGCCTGATGGACATCGCGACGCTCGCGGTGAAATACCTTCGCGCACACGGCATGCTCGACAAGCTGGACGAGTCCGAGGAGATCAACGCCTGCACCGTCAAAATGGAGGTCGAGGCCGACGGCAAAAAGGAGCCGTGGCTGCTGCTCTTCAAGAACGAAACGCACAATCACCCGACGGAGATCGAACCGTTCGGCGGCGCCGCCACCTGTATCGGCGGCGCGATCCGCGATCCCCTGTCCGGTCGTTCCTATGTCTACGGCGCGATGCGCGTGACCGGCGCTGCCGATCCCACGCGTCCCGTGAGCGAGACGATCCCCGGAAAGCTCCCGCAGCGCAAGATCGTAACCACGGCGGCGGCGGGCTATTCCTCCTACGGCAATCAGATCGGTCTGGCAACCGGTATCGTGGACGAGATCTACCATCCCGGCTATGCGGCGAAGCGCATGGAGATCGGCGCGGTCATCGCGGCGACGCCTGCGGAGAATGTGCGCCGCGAACAGCCGCTTCCCGGCGACGTCGTGATTCTTTTGGGCGGCTCGACCGGACGCGACGGCATCGGCGGCGCCACCGGCGCCAGCAAAGCGCACAACGCGCATTCGGTGGAAACCTGCGGCGCGGAGGTTCAGAAGGGCAACGCGCCGGAGGAGCGCAAGCTCCAGCGTCTGTTCCGCAACGCCGACGCCTGCCGCATGATCAAGCGCTGCAACGATTTCGGCGCGGGCGGCGTGTCGGTCGCGATCGGCGAGCTCGCGGACGGGCTTTGGATCGATCTGAACGCGGTTCCCAAGAAATACGAAGGGCTGGACGGCACCGAGCTTGCCATCAGCGAATCGCAGGAGCGCATGGCGGTCGTGGTGGAAGCGAAGGACGTACCCGCCTTCCTCGCCCTTGCGCAGGCGGAGAACCTGCAGGCGTGCGCGGTCGCGAAGGTGACGGAAACGCCGCGCCTTGTGATGGAATGGAACGGCAAAAAGGTCGTTGACGTCAGCCGCGCATTCCTGAATTCCAACGGCGCGCCCAAGCACATCACCATCGAGGCGCCGCGTCCCGCGCTGCGGAACAAGCCTTTTTCCGGCGGCTTTGCGGAGAACCTGAACCGCACGGCGGCCGATCTCAACGTCTGCTCCCGCAAGGGACTGTCCGAGCGGTTCGATTCCACGATCGGCGCGGGCAGCGTGCTGATGCCGTTCGGCGGCAAGTATCAGATGACGCCGGTGCAGGCGATGGTACAGAAGATTTCGATGGAGCAGAAGCACACCGACGACTGTTCGCTGATGGCGTGGGGCTACGATCCCGTGCTCACAAGCGAGAGCCCCTATCACGGCGCGTACAGCGCGGTGGTCGAATCGGTGTCCAAGCTGATCGCCACAGGCGCGAAGTTCGAGGACGTGTACCTCACCTTCCAGGAATACTTCGCAAAGCCCGGCCGCGATCCCAAGCGCTGGGGCATGCCCTTTGCGGCGCTGCTCGGCGCGTTCGCGGCGCAGATGGACCTCGGCATCGGCGCAATCGGCGGCAAGGACTCGATGAGCGGCACCTTTGAAACGCTCGACGTGCCGCCGACGCTGGTCTCGTTTGCCGTGACCGCAGATCGGGCAAGCCATATCGTATCGAACGAATTCAAACAGGCGGGACATCGCGCGGCGCTGCTCGAACCCGAATACGACGAAAACGGACTGCCGAAGCGCGAATCGCTGCTGGCGCTCTTCGACCGCGTGCACGACCTGCTGCGCACGGGCAAGGCGGTTGCGGCTTATACGCCGGAACGCGGCGGCGCTGCGGCGGCGATCATCAAGATGGCGTTCGGCAACCGTCTCGGCTTCCGGTTTGCGCCGGAGGTGCCGCTTGCCTCGCTCTTTGCGGACCGTCCCGGGCGGTTCCTGCTCGAAATGACGGACGACGAGCTGCCCGCGATCGGCACCGTGACGGACGAATTCGCGTTCACCTACGGAGCGGAGCGCGTGGACGGCGCGGCGCTGCAGGCGATCTTTGAGGACCGTCTCGAAAGCGTCTATACGTGCAACATCGAATCGCCCGCCGAACCGGTTGAGACCTTCCGCTATGCCGCGAACACGCATGCGAAAGCGACCGTCCGTGTCGCAAAGCCGCGCGTGCTGATTCCGGTCTTCCCCGGCACCAACTGCGAATACGACAGCGCGAAAGCGGTGCGCGACGCAGGCGGCGAGCCGGTGATCCTGGTGCTCAACAACCTGAGCGCCGCCGGCATCGTGGCGTCCGCGGACCGGTTTGCCGAAGCGCTGAAGAACGCGCAGATGGTGTTCATCCCCGGCGGATTCTCCGGCGGGGATGAGCCGGACGGCAGCGGCAAGTTCATCACGGCGTTCTTCCGCAACGAGCGCATCCGCGACGGCGTGACCGATCTTCTGGACAACCGGGACGGTCTCATGTGCGGCATCTGCAACGGATTCCAGGCGCTGATCAAGCTCGGTCTGGTACCCTTCGGACGGATCATCGATCCGGACGAGAGCTTCCCCACGCTCACCTATAACCTGATCCACCGGCACCAGTCGCGCATCGTCCGCACGCGGATCGCCTCCAACAAGTCCCCGTGGCTGAGCCTCACGGAGCCCGGCGAAGTCTTCAACGTGCCGATCTCGCACGGCGAGGGACGGTTCATCGCCGACGAGGCGCTGATCCGGAATCTCGCGGAAAACGGGCAGATCGCCACGCAGTACGTCGATCTTGACGGAAACGCGACAATGGATATCCGGTTCAATCCGAACGGCTCCATGTACGCAATCGAGGGCATCACCTCCCCCGACGGACGCGTGTTCGGCAAGATGGGACACAGCGAGCGCATCGGCGCGGGACTGTACCGCAACGTGCCCGGCAACTACGACAGCCGCATGTTCGAAGCCGCGGTACGATACTATCAATAATATCTGTAAAAAACAGGGAGACGCCGGACGGCGTCTCCTGTTTTTCGGAGCGTGCCGAAATGCGTGAAAAACCGTGCACCGGCGGGCATGACGCCTTGACGCGCGGGGCGATTTCATATTATAATAATATATAGCAATCCAATCTTTCAAGAATCGAGGTTATCCTGCTATGCGAATGACGAAAATCATCTGTACGATCGGTCCGGCGAGCGAGAATCCCGACGTTTTCCGTCAGATGTGTCAAGCCGGCATGAACGTCGCCCGTCTGAACTTCTCCCACGGCACGCACGAAGAACACCAGAAGAAGATCGACATGATCAAGGCGATCCGCGAGGAGCTCGATCTGCCGATCGCGATCATGCTGGATACGAAGGGACCGGAATACCGCATCAAGACGTTCCGGGACGGCAAAATCACCCTGCGCGACGGCGACGACTTCACCTTTACGACGCGCGACGTGATCGGCGACGAGCACATCGTTTCCGTAAGCTACGCGGGGCTCGTGAACGACCTCTCCGTCGGCGACCGCATTCTCGTCAACAACGGGCTTGTGATCTTTGAAGTCGCCTCCATCGACGGCACCGAGGCGCACTGCCGCGTCATCACCGGCGGCGTTCTCTCCGACCGCAAGAGCATGAGCTTTCCCGGAAAGGTCCTGCGTCAGAAATACCTCAGCGAACAGGACAAGGAGGACCTGCTGTTCGGCATCCGGAACGAGGTCGATTTCGTGGCGGCGTCCTTCGTCTCCTGCAAGCAGGATCTTCTGGACCTCAAGGGATTCTTGCACGAGCACGGCGGCGACAACATCGACGTCATCGCAAAGATCGAGAACCGCTCCGGCGTCGACAACATCGACGAAATCTGCTCCGTCTGCGAGGGCGTCATGGTCGCGCGCGGCGATCTCGGCGTCGAGGTGCCGTTTACCGAGCTGCCCGCGATCCAGAAGCACCTGATTACCAAGTGCCGCATGCTCGGCAAGCGCGTCATCACGGCGACCGAAATGCTGGAAAGCATGATCAACAACCCGCGCCCGACGCGCGCCGAGATCAGCGACGTTGCGAACGCGGTCTACGACGGCACCAGCGCCATCATGCTTTCGGGCGAATCCGCCGCCGGCAAATACCCGGTGCTGGCGGTGCGCACGATGAGCGAGATCGCCGAGGAAACCGAACGGCACATCGATTACATCGAGCAGTTTGAAGCGCAGAAATTCACGATCCACAACCGTGTCGACGCGATATCGCACGCCGCCTGCACGATGGCGATCGACCTCAACGCCAGCGCGATCGTCGTCACCTCGCTGAGCGGACTCACGGTGCGCATGGTTTCGCGCTTCCGCGCGCCGATCACGATCCTCGGTCTTGCGACGAACAAGAACGCGTGGTACAAGCTTGCGCTCTCCTGGGGCGTCATTCCGCATCTGACCGAGCAGTTCCCGAGCATGGAGGTACTGAACTTCTACGCGCTGCGCGCCGCG
>JAEEGH010017088.1_pt1 | contig 15527 bp, 21 predicted proteins | sample 9134181 | NCBI WGS metagenome assembly JAEEGH01 (sample SAMN16246544, study PRJNA631951) | gut metagenome | biome: gut microbiome; feature: rumen; material: DP-attached | host: Bos | place: Iran: Karaj | collected 2018-10 | reverse complement strand
CCTGATAGTTAAGTCAAGGCGCACGCCCAATCTGACCTACTTTTCGCCATACATTACTGATGCATTAAGCAGATACCTGGAAGAAAGACTTGAAATGATAGCTGTTTATGGACATGATAATGCCCTGTTTCTATCACTTCAGATGAAAAGGCTTTGCATCAGATCTGTTGAGATCTTGCTAAAAAAGTATTCTTCGATCCTATTTGGAGATGAGCATACAATAACGCCTATAGATATGAGAAATGCATTCCGGAAAAACTTATTTATGAGCAGTAAGAATATGTTTTTTACAGCGGAAATGACAGGTACTGCTGTTTCCACGCTTATACGTCCTTGCGCTCCATATATGGAGATATATGAAACTGAAAAAGGAAAAAGCTTTAATCCACTAAAGCTAAGAGACAGGGAGGAACAAGATGAAATTCAATAAGAATGTAGCTCCAGAATGTCAGAAAATACTGTCAAAACAGCTCAAAGAATATGAACAGAGTTTTCCTGATATGACCCATGAAGAGAGCCATCTTCTGCATATGTGGGTCAGAAAAGGCAACAGCCCCTATGAGAACGGTGATTATGTCTGCGATGACAAATGCAAACCAATGGATTTTGTCAGCACACTCCGCTTTTGGGGAGAAATGCAGGAATACTATAACTCACTTTCAGAAGAGGCAAAGTTGGAATTTACTGAGGATGGAACTCTTTCTTATGAGGATATACCTGATGAAACTGAGGAATCAGGCTTTGATATACCAACAGATTTATTGGAGAAAGTCATCTCAGAAGTTCCATTCTGACAGCAGAAAAATACAGTTAATTCAAAAAAAAGCCAGACCTGTTCAGTTTTTGAACATAGGTCTGGCTTTATTCTTACTTACACTGATAATCCTTAGTTTGCTGTTCCAAACTTACCTGCAAGATACAAGAATCCGGAAAATCCATTTTCATCAAGAAGTGACAAGGTGTCAGTTCCTGCAGGGATTGTAAAGGATAATCTGTTGCCCTTATACTCCCCATCCAAGAAGCTTACTTCAAGGCTTACATCCGGTCTGTCGGCAAGTGCCTGCATTACCATCTTGTGGAAGGAAATCCATCTGGATGTCTCGATTTTTACAGTTGCACCTTGCTTAGCATTTTTTATCTTGTCCTGTGCGTTCTTGTTAAATACATAGAATGCACTTGTAGGAACACGATAAAGAACTTCTCCGCACTCACATTTGTAAACCATTTCACCATCATCATCTTCTGTGGCCGGTCTTACATCTTGCCATGTATAAGAATGAGTAGTATGATTATGTTCTGTTTTCTTCTCTGTTTTGCCCTTGTAATAGATCGATACATCATCAAAAAAAGCCCCTAAGTCCTTCCAATTTATTGCCTTGAACGCAATCTGAACACCTTCTTTGAAAGCGCCTGAAGGAAGCACAATAGTTACTTGAGTCCATTCTGCTATACCATCCGGGTTATCATCACTCCAAAGTTCGTTGTATGTTCCATTTGTTATATAGTAAACATAAAGATCATCAGATCCAAAATCGTGATGAGGTCCATCCCAGTAGCTATATTGAGGTTTTTTATATTTGAAGATAAGTTTGGCAGTAGCAGCTTTGCTTAAATCTACAGCAGGGGAATAACAAAAAGCTTCATTTTCCTGAACACCATTACTTGGATCTGCCCAAACATAGCCATCTTTTGCTTCAAATCTATAAGTCCCCTGAGATATACTCCATGTGCTTGGAATTCCAACACTAAAATCTTCGTTTAAAACTTCAATTCCCTCTGGCGCATCTGCTAACGCCGTCAAACTCATCCCCGGCATCAGCCCCAGCACCAGTGCAAGGCTGAGCAGGAATCCTAAAAAACGTTTCTTAATTTTCATAAGCTATTTTCTCCTTTATTTCTTATTCACGGCTGTTATGGCCGCCGCCAGCTATGTTGCACAACACAAAAAATCCGAATCTGACAGCGCATAGTAGCCTTCCTATAAACTGCGTTTTATCTAGTTGTCTTTTAATTGCTCCATAAGCTCCGGAATATCGTATTTAAGCGTTTCATACACAATCTCAAGCGATAGCTTCTTAGCATTTTCAGAAATCTGAATCATTCTAAAGAGCATTGAATCAAGAAGGATTTCGTTTTCATTTAGCCCCTGTAAATCTACATCCTTCATGTGAATTACAATAATCCGGCTTTCTTTATAAAAAGAGGAATGTCATATTCATCTTTGCCATTTGGAGTAAATCCAATAGATCTCAGATAAGAAAATAGCTTTAAAATACAAAGTTAGAAAAGCTCTGCAAGCATCATGAAATGATGCCAATGCGTTTATTTCTTTTATGCTATTCCTTTACTCTTCCAATAAAAAAGGCAACATATAAATTGGCATGAACAAAGTCTGTCCATCATTAGAAATATCTTTCTGCGAAAAGATATAAGGCCTGGAAGTTATTTTAGAATATTTTTCGCAAAAAACATCAATAGACTTATGTGAAGTGGTTGCTGATGATTTTATCTCGATTGGAACTACTTTTTGTTTCTGCCCTATCAAAAAATCCATTTCATAATAATGCGTACTTCCATCCTTTAGCCATGTGTGATAGCACAGTTCTCTACCGGAAGCCGCAATCATCTGAGCAGCCACATTTTCATACAGATAACCCAGGTTAGCAGGCAACTTATCCGATAGTAGTTTTTTATACAGTATATTCTCTGCTACAGGTCTGTCAATAAACATAAGTGTTACAAATAGGCCTGTATCTGCAATATAGAGTTTATAACTGTCCAAGTCCTTTGTGCTGGATAAACTTATTTCAGGCTTTGTTATATTGTATGATACTAGTACTGTCTGAGAATCGATCACATCATACAATCTCTCCAAATCCCTCTTCTGAGTCTTTTTACCTGTTGCACTGGAAATCACATAACGCTTTTTATTCTGCGACAACTGTGAAGGCACATCCTTATATATTCTCGAAGAAAGACCTGAGGCATCTATTTTCCTAAAGTCATCCTCATAAAGACGAATGATGTTTCGCTTAACTTCATCTATCTCTCTAAAACTCTTCTTTTCAAGATAAGCCTGTACAGCTTGGGGCATTCCACCCACTGCCATATACATTCTGAAGTCACGCATCAGTTTTCTGTTTACAGAATTACCTATCGCTGTCTTTTTGTCATAGAAATCTTTTAACAATCTATATGTTTCATTCCCAGTTGCCCACAGAAACTCTTCATAATCCAGCGGATACAATTTGAGTTTCATCTCTTCTGAAGGAATCAGAATATCCTTTACATTTTTCTTAATTGATATCAGAGATCCAGTCTCTATGTAATCATATCTTCCATCAGCTACCATATACTTAATAGCCTGCCTTGCCCTAGGGTATAGCTGAACCTCATCAAAAATTATAACTGAATCTCTATTTATAAGCTGTACGCCTGTAATTGTCTGAAGCCTAAGAAAAAATCTGTCCAGATCCGCTATATCGTCAAAGCAGTCCTTGATATCCTTCGATGCTTCTGAAAAGTCTATCAATATGTAGGATTTGTATTCATTTTTTGCAAATTCCTCTACCAGAGTACTTTTTCCCACACGTCTGGCACCTTCCACAAGTATCGCATACCGTCCGGCATACTTGGTCTTCCATTCAAGCAACTTGCCATATAGTTTTCTTTTAAACACTGCCATTATGCACCTCCTGGCAAATATAAATCAAAAATATCCGTTCTGCCAAGATTATTATACGCATTTTTATCCGTTTTGCCAATATTTTCCTTCAACTAATTATCCATTATACTTGAATATTTTGGGAGCAGAATGAGGTGCAAATCGGATGATAAAGAATTCAGAAAATGAGTAGTATCAAGTTCCCCACCACTGATGGCAACAACTCTTCCCATAACCTTTCTCCGAATAAATCATTTTAATGTTCCGCCGTGGAACACACATTCATACACTTTTGAATCATTATGATAGATTTCTTCATATCCCTGGAACCAGGTAAAATCGCCGGTCACTTTACATCTATACATGTATTCTCCGGACTGATACAATTCCGGTCCTCTGTAAGGCATTTTCTTATCTGCTGCTCTTAGCGCCTCTTTCAGAAAATTGCCGCTAAATCCTTCTGATAATACACAGCCCATATAGTTCATTGAATAGACAGCCTGTCCATTCTTACAAATTGATTCTTCTCCGGCGAATTTCTCTCCACCAACGTACGTGTCATGATAAATGTAATTGCCGTTCTCATACCTGAAATCGTGAGAAGCAGGCCTTGTTGCATCCACCTCATTCATGAACGCTGCATACGTGTTAACATTCGCCTCCAGCCTGAATGCTATCAATTCATCAAGATCTGCATCCTGCTGCGGTTTAATGTTCACAGCACAGTCCTGATCCTTGACCAGATAATCAACGCTGACATTCATAAGATCGCTTATCTGAATAAGATTGGAAATATCGGGATAGATCTGCCCGGATTCCCATTTGGCAACCGCCTGTCTTGAAACGCCAAGTTTTTCAGCCAGTGCTTCCTGAGTATACCCTTTATTCTTTCTTAGCACTTGCAGTTTCTCTGAAAAAATCATTTCTCATCACCTCCGCTATCAGTGTACAAATCAGCGGATACTGCCTCAATCAATCAACAGTTGCTTTTTTGTTACTTATGTTATACAAAGGCCATGCTTAAGCATTTGCCTGTCATCGCAGTTTCTTGCTGAATAGTTTATATATCATCTCTGAAAGCTCTCGCAGTCATTGAATTTGGCAAAACGGCCAAGCGCCTGTTCCAGCGCCCGGCCCAATGCTTTTGTCTGCCGCACTCCCGGCTCCCACCACAATCCTTTGACCTGTAGAATACCTTCCTTACGATCCGGAACAGCTTCAATCCGGCCGACGAATCGATCCCCAAATATGATAGGAAGTGTATAATAGCCATACTTTCTTTTTACAGCAGGTGTGTATATTTCCCACGAGTATCTGAAATCCCACAAAGCCAGGATCAAAGCCTTATCCCACATAAGCGGATCAAGCGGTGCAATAAAAGACATCCTGGGTTTTAGATTCGCAGTTCCGGCAAGGATTTCCTGCATGAGCGCTTCATCTTCGATGCGATAGTAGAAAGGCACCTTTATCCCTTCTACCATAACTGATCCGATCTTTTTATCAGCCGACAGATCCGAAAGTACTTTTTTCCTCAAATCCGCTTTCAGGTCAATCCCCAGAAAAGCTGTACTGCTCTTATCCCACAAAAGACCTACAGCCCCGATTCTACGCAGCACGCGCCAGGAAATAAAATCGAGCTCATCTTTGCATGGATTGTCAGCTTTTAGCAATGTGGCTGGAAGATATTTCTCCGCAAGGTCATAATACTTACGGCTTCCTTTTTTATGATGAATGATCAGTTCACCGTCGGTATAGAGCTGCTCCAGGACCGATCTGGCGGCCTGAGACTTTTTATGCCAGTTACCGCTCCAGTGCATCGAAGAGTGCCAGTAGATCTCACCCTCGATTGGCAATGTATCGCTGCAGACCGGGCCATGCTCTCTGATGAAAGATACTGCCTCCTCTTTCAGTTCCTGAAGTCCCTCGAAAGTATCACTCATCTGAAGGCTGCGCTCTCTGAAGGAAGCAAAATACGACCAGTCCTGTGCAGGCCATATCGACAGCTCTTTATCCACATAGTCTACGAGCTTACGGTCTTCATATAAAAGATCCCAAAGCATAGATTTCTTAAAGCCTTTGACTCTGGACTGCAATGTAAGTTCAGCATTCTTGCCACAAACATCAACAGGGTCAAACTGAATACATCCTGCCTGACGTATATAATCGTAAGCACCTGATTTCCCTGCAAACCGATATGAGCCGATCAGCCCCTGCTTGGCAAGGATAAACTGCGTTGCCTGCTGTTTTGTAATTGTAAGCATATCCCCAACCCCTTATTCATTTAATACCTTGCAATCACCACACTGATATCACAAGCCAAAAGCTTACTGATAGCTTCAATCAGCTCGCCATCTATATCTTTCACCGGATTGACAATATCAATTTCGCAGCTCGCAAACCCGCATTTAAAGTCATAATCCAACTCATTGAGTGATGACTCTTTATTACAGCAAGGAAGGACTACATCGAGTCCGGTAAAAGAGCTTTTGGACGCAGTGCTCATAGCTCCTTGCCACCAGTCAAAGCCTAATTCCCTGCCACATATAGGACACTTTATCTTCTCCAGATTACTTCCGCAGTCTATAAACTTCGGGTTATCCGAATACTGCACGTTTACTGAGTCACACTTCAGAATGGCCTCAATATACTTTTTGACAGCATCCATTTTGTCCGGTGATATTTTTGTATTTGGATCTGCAGGTATTATCTTGCATACAGTATCTGACATTGCATCCCTCCAACTATTACCTCTGAGATTTACTCATTCTCCTCTACTAAAACTCCTTTGACTTAAGCAGTAAGTATTTTCCATCAAATACTTCTCTGCAGATCCTAAGCTCCAGCTCCTGCCTGTGCCTGAAATGGTTTAGTAAAGCATCGGTGCCTGACAGGCTCTTTTCCCGAGCGTAAGGTGAATTATCAAAATAGCTCATCATCAGCGGAAACCACATCTCATTGTCCTTGTCATCCGACCTTTCTTTCCTTATAACATCGATGTTTGATGCTATGTCTTCAGTTCGGATATACATTATCTGATATTCCTTGCCGGCAAGAGCTTCTTTCACTTCCCTGTAGAAGTCAATAATTTCCTGATCGCTGCAATTTTGGAACAATATCATGTCCTCTACTATATTTTGAAAAAGAGAGCACTCAAAGATGTTCTTATCTCCGTTCCAATTCCGAAACCTCTTTAAAACGATTTCTCTGAAACTGTCCTGTACCAGATTCCCGTTATAGATCTCATACTGCTCCAGATCCTTATGGAATCCCGGGATATCTGTAATGATCTTAGTGTAGCAGATGATCATGTGGTCATCTTCTTCATAGCTCTTTTCCATGATTTCACTGCGGATATCGCTGTACTTATCAAGAATGCCTGCATAGGTTTTCTTATCAACATAAGCACACCACGCAAGCTCCACAGGAGAATAATCACCCTCACAAACAGCCTTGTAGTCATGATACTTCTCCGAGAGCCGCCTTACAAGCGTACTTTTGCCACTTCCCTGCAGTCCTTCAACAAAATAATTCATGCAATCCCCTTTCTGGTCAACCTATTCCCCCGAAGTTTTAGCTCTTTTCCGGAATCCGTTACAAGCTCCTCCGTATCAAGAGTTTCAATCTCATAATCGTCAGCGAGTTTACTCAACAGCTTGTTACTACCGGCATTTCGCACATCTGCTTCATAGAAAAATTCCGTCTTGCCGTACTTCCGGTGAGCATAGTCTAATATGTATTCCAGTGCTTCATACGCATAGCCCTTTCCCTGCTCGGATTCTATGATCCACACTCCAAGCTCCGGAGAGTCTCCTGAAAGTCCGTGCATTTCGACGCTTCCGACGAATCTCTCATCTGCGTCAACTACGGCAAAAACAAGAGTTTCCTCTTTTTCCATCTCATCAAGAAAATCCTGAAGAATGGCTCTTGCATCCTCAATGCTCTCAAAGGGGTCAGGCCACTGATATTTGGTAATCTCCTCGTTAAAGTTCTTGTAATAGTCCTCAAGATATTTCATATCAAAAGGAATAATCCTGATCTTTCTGTTTGTCATCAAATTCCTCCCGCGTCATCTGCCACTGCAAACAAAAAAGCCTATTCTGCATACGCAAAATAGACTCACACAAATAGGCCTATATTATAGGGCCGGAAATGCATGATAATCCAGATTAAGCGTACACAAAACAGCTGCAGCAAGCAGCCATCAAAAATCATCGTGTTCACTTAAGCCAAATTATCTGATAAACATCCCTTCACCTATACGCAAAGCGCTCTTTCTTTATATTTAAAGACCTTCTAATACTAACATATGCAGTATTAGAAGGCAAATGATATACGTATTTCTTTGTTTATATTTTTTTCGGAACAAACTCTATCCTGAGTGTACTGTCCATCGCTTCCGCAAGGCGTTTCAAAAGAGCTATACTTGGATTCCTTGTTCCCTTCTCGAGACGACATATATCAGCCTGACTAATTCCACTTTTCTCCGCCAATTCCATTTGTGTCATGCCGGCTCGTATACGCGCATCTAGTATAGCTCTTGTAATATTCATTTCCGGCTGAAGCGCTTCATACTCCTTTTTAAAATCAGGATCCTGCATCAATTCATTGGTTAGTTCTTGTAAGTCACTCATATATGCCTGCCTCCTTCCTTTTATGGTAGTCAGCTCTTCTTTGCTTTGCTAAATCCATCTCACTTTTGGGAGTCTTCTGCTGTTTTTTGATAAAACCATTCGTGGCTATAATAATTCTATTCTTATCAAAAAAATATAGTATTCTAACTAAATTATTTCCCTCAATTGTACGAAGCTCAAATATACCATCCTCAAGTTCCTTAGAAAGAGGTTCTCTGGCCAAGTTACCATATTCTTCAAGAAGATGAAGATTAGCAACTACTTTTGCCTTCATCTTAATACCTAAGCTTCTAATAAAGATCCCTACCGGCTTTCTCCCATCAATTTCTCTGTAAAAGTCTACCGAAAAGTTCGCCAAAAACAATCCTTTCTTTATGCTATATATAACATAATCTCAATTTTTAGTCAATCATAAAGCATTAAGAGCCAGAGCCACTCAAAGAATTGACGGCAGATTCTGTACAACAAATTCCTGTCCGGTTCTATCATATTCAACTCTGTAATATGAGTTTCCACTCATGCTTGTTTGCAATGAATGTGTTATACCGATAGCCTGAGCTTTTTCTGTGGTAAGTGTGACTTTCTTACCCAGCTTAATGTCTTCTGTTTCAATCAGATAGCCATTTCTCTTAAGCCAGTCTGTTATTGTTCTGTATGATAATTTCTTATATACCGACTCATCAATTCCGGAATTCAGCTGTTCAGTCAGTCTTGTAATTGTCTTAACCTCTGAATACCTGAAGTTATCAAGCGTTTCTATCGGGAATTCTTTTTTCTTGATTCCACCGGTTTTCCCAATAATTCCGTTGTTATCCTTAAGCTCTGCCAATACATCTTTTACAAAAAACATGCTTCTGATAATGACAGGATCATTCATTACATCATCAGCATCAGCCATATCATTATTAATAGGATTTTTCCCATCTGCTATACGCTCAACAAATGTAAGCGCTGTTTCAACTTTTTCTAAATCAAATTGTTTCACTAATAATTAATCTCCATTTCTTTTAGTATCGTCTTTGCTCTCTACAAGCTTTTCCATTTCAATCTTATATGCCATCAATCTAAGGAGATAATCCGGCATCTTTCTATTTCCCAGTTCCCAGTCCTGTAGCGTGCGATATGGAATCTCAAAATATGTGCAGAATTCCTTCCTCGACATTCCGGTACGGTTTCTTAATTCAATCAGGTATTCTCTGCTATCCATCTCTGTATCCCCCTATTAGTCATTCAACAAACAAATTCTATACTCACTGCGTATATCATTGCATACACATTGCGTATTGTCAACTGTGATTTAAAAAAGACATACCGTTTACCGGTATGCCTTCTCTGTCAGATACTTATGAACTATTTTCGCAGCAGCCTTCTCAGATCCCTTGTATTCTTTCTCAAAGTCTTTTACCAGATTCTCAATCGCATTCATTGCAGACGGACCCTGGTCATCGAAAGCGACTGCATTGTCGTTAGCAGATTTGCCAAGCCATAACCTGGCACCTTTTCTAAGTTCATAGGCGGGAGCTTCGTCGAAAACTTTTGCATATTTGATTGCAGTCTCCACTGCCTTTTTCATATTCTCATGTTCTGTAAGCATTTCGTATAAGACTGCCTTAATCACCTCCAGGTGTGAGAGCATTTTCGTTCCAAAGCTGCCTTTATCTTCTTCGTAAAGAGTTTTCAATATGTGTTCAGAATACGTGATCAGTTCAAAAGCGGTATCATATTTTTTCTCATGAATAAGAGGGCCGATCCAGCGCCCCGTAACATTTAACACATCCATACTTCTGATATAAAGACCCTCGGAAAAGAACTCGTAGGCTTTTTTATTGTCCTTGTTATCGCGGTATACTTCCCCTATTTCCGCGTCACAGATTGCCTTTATGTTAATTGATTCCAACAGATTGATTTTCTTCTTTGCATCTTTTTCAAGTTGCGCAAGATCATGAAGGATTGCAAATTCATTGCGGTTTTTCTTATTGTCATCCGGGATATTCAGCTTGGCTTTCTGAAAAAGCTCTTTTGCCTGATCACGCATTGACTCATCGCCGGTCTCATACCAGAGCACATATCGAATGTTCGCGGCAATCATAAGGAGCTCAAAATTGTTGGGATACTTGGCCAGTGCCTTGGAACACTCCATAATAGCTTCATCCATCTCATGCTTTTTGTAATGCTCCTTGATTCTCTCAAGCATCTCGGGGACTTTTTTCGCCGGAGTATCAAAACCAACAAGAACATCCACAGAGATTTCAAAGAAATCGGCAAGTTCCATGATCATAGATATGTCAGGAATACAATTCCCGTTTTCCCACTTTGATACCGTACCCACGGTAACTCCAATAGCCTCAGCAAGCTGTTCTTGCGTAAACATCTTGTCTTTTCGGTATTTCTTAATGTTCTCACAGAGATTATGTTTCATTTTCGATTACTCCTACCGGTGATTTCTGATTTCGGAAAAAGAAAAGTCCTATAAACATAAGTGTTCCAAATATGCCAAAGCCAAAAACAATCTTTGCAACGCTAAGTGATACTGCCAGAATACCCACTATAAAAGTAGCGACAGGTGCACTTGCGACAGCAATCGCATTAAACACGGCTCCGATCCTGGCGAGGTAGTCATGATCCACTGCTTTTACAAAGGTGACATTAAGGCATCCTGAGAGAAGCCCTGATGTAAAGCCAAGTATGATAAAGCATGCGCCTCCAAGCATATATGCTCCTACTGTATTTCCTCTCACAAAGCCTCCCAGCGAAAGCGCTGCGCAGACAAGGCCTATGACAGATCCAAGTACAATAGCCAGATAGTCAAAAGAGATTTTCTCGATAACCTTAGGCATTACAAGGGATGCAATGATCGTAGCTCCCGACATGAGCATTACACAAATACTCATAAAATTACTGTCCATACCATAAACTTCCGATGTGATCGGCGCAAGAAAGCCATTAAGCGGAGTCAACATGAAGTTAAGCAAAACACAGAGCAGGCAAAAATACAGTACTGTCTTATTGCCTATGAGATATTTAAAGCCTTCCGTGAATTTTGTTACATAGCTCTGGTTTGCAATAGCTTTGTCTTTAAGCACGCATCCCTTATATTCGATAGTTGCGATGATTGCTGCTCCGATAAAGAATGTTGCAGCATCGATCAGCATAGCTGTTCCGGCACCCAACGATGCAATAAGAACTCCGGCTGCTCCCATACCGATCAGCTCAAATATCTTTGAAGCAGTCATGTTAAGGCCGGTTGCAGTCGCATAATGTTTCTCATCTATAAGTTCCGGAACAAATGCAGAGGAAGCAGGTATGTTAAAAGACTCTACCGTTGTAATGATCATTGTGAACATCGCCATGATAACGGGCGTCACAAGATTCATATAGTACAAAGCCACAAATGCTGAAATTATAAGGCCTCGCAGGACGTCGGTAACAATGACTATCCATTTCTTATTCCTGCCCTCCACAAAAGGTCCGGCAAGCGGCTGTACAAATATACCAGGAAGCTGATTCAATCCGAAAATAAGCGCTGACCAGGCTGCGCTACCGGTAATCTGATAAACAAGCCAGGTGAATGCAATACCATCTATCGAATCTCCGAACCTATTAATAAGATTTGATGCAAGCAGTTTCCTGCAGTTGCGGATTTTCCAAATCTCTTTGTAAGTAATCTTTTTGTCTTCCATTTCAAAGTCCCTCCCAATCTTCGTCATCTCTATAAATGATTCTAAAAGAAGGGACTATCTATATTAATACATCATTTTTCGAGTTTATAAAGAGATTTTTTTCCTAATTGGAAAGTTCTTTTTCCTATAGACTTTGCTTTTTTATCAGCAATAAAATGTAATCCAATAAAAAAGGTGCGCCTGCCGTTTCCGGAGAACGCACCGAAGAAGATTAATCAGATTCGAGATTTGAAAAGACTTCGTTAGCTCTTTTAATCTGTCTGAAGAAACTTATGTAGTATACAATTGCCCCTGCTACATAGGGAATCGTCACCGAAACGAACATGTCTTTGTAGGCTGATGGCGCATTCTCTGTAAAATGCCCCATGATCCAGATGCACAAAAAGACAAATCCTATTAGCGCAAGGTACTGCCCGATCACCACAGGTATGAACGGAAAGCGCTGCAGATAATAGTGAAGCGAAAGCACGAAGGTCGCCAGCACCGAGATTGCCAAGCAGGTAAAAATATTCTCGGTATAATATCTGTCGATAAATCCCGTACTCTTTTCGAGCAGAAGCTTACCACATACAATGAGTGTAAAGCTGATACAGACGATGGAGATGAAATTGTTTCTGTTAATTAGTTTCATTTTTCTTCCTCCCCTGTAGATTCTTTAAGGCTTCGTAAAACTCTACCCTGTAGCCTCTGTTCATCACAAGGCACTCATCGTTCTTAAGATATATGAGTGTCCTCATGTTTAGATCTCCCTGAAGTCTTTTTATCTTGTAGAGATTTACGATGCAAGACTTGCTGATCCGCACAAAACCTGCGTCTTTGTGATCATCTATGATTCCCTGCAAAGTTTCTTTTACCTCAATACAGGTATCCTTGGTATAGGCAAATGTCTTCCTGTCCACGGTCTCAAAGTAGAATATGGCAGAAAGAGGATGCGTCACCCTCTTTCCATCCGTGGTTCCTTCTATGTATTTCAGCGCAGGCCTAAGTCTTTCAAGCACCGCAGCTGTCTCGCTGTCTATCACGTCATAGTGAAGTTCTAAGTAGTTCTCCTCTATGTTTTCCTCTCTGGTCTTAAGAAATTTCATCTTTTCCCCTTATAAAATGAACATGATGCAGAGGAACAGGTAGGAAAGTCTTAAATTCCTTCTTGTAAGAAGATATGCTCCTCCAAAGACAAATCCTCCAATTGCAGTGTATATACCGGTCACAAGGGATCCCTTTGTAAACCAGTGACCAAGCCCCCATGTAAGTGCCACCACAATTCCTCCATAGGGAATCTTATCATTTTTGAACCACTTTTCAAATGCATACTGGCCAAAAACGATGATGAGAAGTACAAGAAATACCTCTGCCAGATAGTAAATGTACTGGAATGTGAAAAGAACCGGTCCCCTCTTACTGAATTCTTTGAGGACTTTGCTGCCGTCCCAGTCAAGCCATGTGGAGATCAGGCAAAAGGCTGTTCCTGTGATGAGGAGTACCCACTGGGTTAAAGACATTTCTTTGGCGCCACGGATAAGGCTCTTTTCCCTGAAGTTCCTGATGAGGTCCACTCCTGATTTACGTGCGCATTCCTTGATAACATACAGTCCGCCAACTATCCAGACGATGACTGTTAATGTCCAGTGCAAAATGCTCTGCCACATGTTAAAACTTCTAAAGTCATATCCATATACGTTTATCTCAATCACATATGCGAGTAAAAGCTCGAATCCGATAACGGCAAAAGCCTCTAAAGCATAGCTTAAAAAATCAAGTCCCTGGAAAAATCTGTTTTTGTCTTTTGTAAGTGTCATTGTTTTCATTGTGAAAAGCTCCTTTGCAGTAGTTGTTGTTTCATCTGATAAACATACCTTACTAGGCCCGGAGCCTTGTTACAATGCCTCATGTACTAAGTTGCAATCAGAGATGCTTAAGTTGCAAATGGTGTGACATTTCTGTGATAAGGGGAATTATATAATCATCACAAGATAGAAAAAACTATTGAAAACAATAGTTTCTACTAAATAAAGAAAAAAGGAGATGAAAAATATGAGAAAGATGAATTTAATCATAGCAGCTATTGCCTGCGTAGCACTTTGTGCATCTGTTTTAACAGGATTCAAGTCACTTGCAGCAACAAATGAAGCAGCTCAGGGAAAGACACTTGGCGGATGGGAAGTTGCAGAACAGAATAACCCCGTCATGATAAATGAAAAAGACAACGCTCGCATTCAGACTGTACTTAAAGGAAGTGGTGACAACTTCAAGGTGCTTGATCTTGTCGCAACACAGGTTGTATCAGGAGCAAACTACATGTATCTCGTATATGGAACAACAGCAGACAATGCAGTTCCGGGTTACTATTTCGTAACAGTTTACGAGAATACACAAGGAATCGATACAATAATCGGAACTACACCTATTGATGTAAATGCCATTCAGACTACCGCACCTATGGGAAAAGGCATGGTTGGCGGATGGGCAGTACGCGGAACAGGTAAGCCCGGTATGTTCTCAGACCAGAATGCACAGGCTTCCTTTGATAAGATCAACAATGAAGCTGTTATGTACAATCCGATTGCACTGCTTGCAACACAGGTTGTATCAGGAACCAATTATAAGGCTCTTTGCAGAGGCAACGATGGTAACCTTTATGTAGTAACCTGGTACAATGATCTGCAGAATAACGCAAGCTTTACATCTGCAGAGTGCGTTAACATCGGTTCATATTCAGGACTTTAATAATATATCCGAGATGTCTTTTACCGAATCAGCAATAAACGTTGCTCCGGATTCCCTGAGGCTATCAGTCTTACCATATCCGTAAGTAACCGCGATACTATCAACTCCCGCCCCCTGTGCGCCTTCAATATCGTATCTGGTATCGCCGATCATAATACATTCATTCCTGTTAAGGCCGTATTCATTTACGGCCTTTTCTATCAGCCTCTTTTTGTCAGAGCCGTGATCCGAGAGCTCGGGAGCAATTATTGCATCGAAGAGATCGCTCATTCCAATCCGCTCAATTATCATTTTCGAGAATTTAAGTGGTTTGCTGGTAACCAGAAGGACTGTCTTCTTATGGGTCTTTAAATTCTGAAGCAGCTCTACAATGCCATCGTAAATATCGACGTCGTACATGCGCTCTTTCTCATAAATATATCTGTAGAGAGCCACTGCCTTGTCGCAATCCTCTCCCTTTAACTGATACTCTCTTTCAAATGAATCATACAAAGAAGGCCCGATGAAGGTCTCCAGCTTCTCCCTGGGCTGATCCGTTATTCCGAACTGCTCCAGCGCATATTCAACTGATGATGTGATCGCTCTTCCGGAATCTGTCACGGTTCCATCGAGATCAAACATTATATTCTTGTACATTTCTCTCCTCGCATTTTGAGCCCCGGGGACGGAGTCAGTGGCTCATTTGTGAGCCCTGGGGACGGAGTCATGGGCTCATTTTTTATGTCATGTCACAGGCTAAACAGGCTCATCTGCTCATACTTATCAGGTAGTTCATTCATATAGCTGAAGCAATCTTCCGGCTTGTACATGATTTTGTTTGATATGCAG
>JAEEGH010017087.1_pt1 | contig 15528 bp, 11 predicted proteins | sample 9134181 | NCBI WGS metagenome assembly JAEEGH01 (sample SAMN16246544, study PRJNA631951) | gut metagenome | biome: gut microbiome; feature: rumen; material: DP-attached | host: Bos | place: Iran: Karaj | collected 2018-10 | reverse complement strand
GTTTTATATGATTCAAAGGTCAGATTGAAAATAAATAGTCAATATGATAAAGGCTATTTATTTATAGGCCCGGTTATTTCTAGTTTTATGATGTGGTTTATTGAAAATATAAAAGAGTACGATAAGGTTATTTTTTCGGCTAGAGATGGATATTTACTCTCTAAGTTATATGAGAAAGCTAAGAAATATTTTGATTTACCTAAGTATGATTATTTACTTACTTCTAGAGCTTGTGTAATACCAGCTTCTTTAGAAGATGAGGAAGATATTAAATATGCTCTTACTTATTCGTTTGGCGGAAACCCGGAAGAGATGTTAAGATATAGATTTTTGTTAGATGAAGGAGATATAGAGAAATATAAAGGTGAAGAAGTAGAAGAGTATATTTTAAAGCATAAAGAAAAGATTTTTGCTAAGTCTAAAAAACTTAAAGAGAATTATTTGAAATATTTAAATAAATTTAATTTTACTGGTAAAATTGCTTTTTTTGATTTTGTTGCACTCGGTACTTGTCAAATGGGCTTAGAAAAGGTTATAGATAAAAAACTTGATGGTTTTTACTTTATTAGGTTAAACAATACTTTTGATAGAATTAATAATTTAAATATTAAATCTTTTCTTGAAAATTATAGAGATAGCAATATCTTTGGAAATTATTTGTCTTTGGAACAGGCAATAAGTGATTTTATACCTTCGTTAAAATGTTTTGATTCAGAGGGTAAACCGGTGTTTTTTGAAGATAATAGAAGCAAGGAAGACAAGAAATATATAGAAGAGCTCCAAAAAGGTGTTTTAGACTTTTTTGAAGTATTTTTGAAAAATTATGAGGGCGAAATTACATTAAGTTTTATAGATAAGTTATTTGGGCTTATAGATATTGAAAAAACAGATATATCTGAGGACAAACTAAAAGATTTGAGTAATGTTGATGAGTTTTGTAAGAGAGGCTGAGTTTATTTGAAATTAAAAAATTGCAGTATGAGGGATTTTTTAAATTTAATAAAAGATAAAAAGGTTATTGGTTTTGGCTTTGGGTTTCAAGCGTGGGATATGTGTAATAACTACAAACAAATTTTAGATAGAATAGTCTTTTTTATTGACGGAGATAAATCTAAAGTTGGAACTCATATCATTGGCGGTAAAGAGATAGAAGTAAAGCCTAAAGAATGGCTGCTACAAAATAAAGATTTAAAAGATTATGCTTTCCTTATAACTACAAAATTTGTAAATGAGATAGTGGAGGAGTTTGATTATTTAGATGTAGATGTATATTCATATATATTGATGGAAGAACTTTTAGAAAAAGAGGCAAGTACAGATTGTGATATATTTAAAAGTTCTGATGAGTCTATTCCCAGAGTTATTCATTATTGTTGGTTTGGTAATGGCAAAAAGAGTGAGTTACACGAGAAATGCATTGCCTCTTGGAAAGAAAAGTGTCCAGATTATGAAATTATAGAATGGAATGAGAGTAATTTTGATATAAATATTAATAACTACGTTAAGGAGGCATACGAGGCTAAAAAATATGCATTTGTTTCTGATTTTTTAAGATTATATGTGCTTTATAACTATGGTGGTATTTACCTTGATGTTGATGTTGAAGTATTAAAGCCATTAGATGAACTATTATTTGTTGATGGATTTACTGGTTTTGAGACTACTCATTGTATTCCTACTGGAATTATAGCTGCTAAAAAAGGGAATATGTGGGTAAAAGAGCAACTAGATTTTTATGAAAATAATAAATTTTTAGATGAAAAAAATAATCCAATTTTAACTACTAATGTAGAAATAATAACAAATATTAGTAAAGAAAAGCATGGATTTATACCAAACGGTAAATTCCAAGAATTAAAATACGGCATGTGCATTTATCCAAAATCTTTTTTCTGTCCTAAGTCTGTTAGAACTGGGAATATATATATTACAGATAAAACATATACAATACACCATTTTAATCTTAGTTGGAGGGAAGAGATGACAAAAGAGAGAAAGAAAAAATTAAGTGAATTTTTAAGAGAATTCATTTAGGAGGTAATAGTATGGAAGAGAATCCGCTCATTAGTGTTATTATACCGGTTTATAATGTTGAAAAATATTTGCCCGAATGTTTAGATTCGGTAATAAACCAAAGTTATAAAAATCTTGAAATTATTATTATTAATGATGGCTCAACAGATAATAGTTTAAGTATTTGTAATGAATATAAAGAAAACGACAGTAGAATTAGAGTTATCTCTCAAGAGAATAAAGGGTTAGCCGCAACTAGAAATGTTTCACTTGCGGCAAGTTCTGCTGATTACATTATGTTTTTGGATGCGGACGATTATATCAATCTAGATACGGTGAAAGTTTTATATGAAAATATCCAGATATTTAATGCAGATATGTCTTTAGCAGATTATACTAAAGACCTGGAATTGTCTGTAAATGTTGACCCTACTAAAAGATTTTTGATGAGCAAAGAAGATATGTACAATAGCTTATATGATAAGCATACTAGAGCTACTGTTTGTGCTAGTATTATAAAAAAATCTTTGTTTGGGGAAGACTTAAGATTCCCAGAAGGGAAAATACATGAAGATGCATTTGTTATACATAAATTAATAGATAGAGCTAATATTATTGTTTATTCGGATAATGTTTTATATTATTACCGAATGAGAGAAGATAGTATAACTCATAAAGAGTTTTCACTTAAAAACTTAGATTATTTGGAAGTTTTAATTGATAGAATGAACTTTATGAGAGCTAAAAAATATGACTATTTTTATGCTAGAGAGTTTTATAGATATGTTAATGAGTTAAGGCTTGATTATAAAAGATTAAAAAAATACTACCCTAATGAAAAAGATAAAATTAAAGAGATGATAATTAATTACAATAAGGCTTATAATAAACATACTAGAAAATTAATTATTAAATGGACAGTTAGATTAAAATTAGATTTATTTAGAATAAAGAGTTATTTTATAGAAAAATATAATTTATTTAATTAGTAAGGGGGATAATATGAGGTATAGTGTTTATAGTTTTTTAATAGGGTTAAGCGATAGCCTTGTGGAGGCAATAGAGTATATGATATCTGGAAATACGCTTACTTTAATCCCAGATTGCGTAGATGCTTGCACAGCAGTAAAGAATGGGTTAGAAAGTAATGGCGAAGTGTGTAGTGAAGTAGATTCTTTTCTAGAAACTATGAATAAAGTGGCAGAGGCGGTTGAAAAAAGTGAAGATTATGCTAATTATTTTGTTCAATTAAAAGAATTTGCAAACAAGATTAAAGATTTTTGTCACAATGATTTAACCTATAAGTTTAAAATAGTATTTTTTGCAGAATTGGGTGCTAAGTGGGATGCAATGGATAGTGTTTACTGGGCATTTAAGAGCAGAGAAGATTGTGAAGTTAGCGTTGTTTTAGCTCCTATTTTTAGAGCAGTTAAACTTGAAAGTGGAGAAGTTAAATCAGATATTCTTTATACAGATTATCTAACCCCTATGGGAATAGAACATATACCTTATTCTAAATATGATATTAAAAAAGATTTACCAGATATCGTTTTTACAAGTCAGCCATACGAGAGTGTTACTCCTGAACAATTTTGGGCTCAAAATATTGCTCCATACACACATTTAGTTTATTTGCCTTATTTTACTACTGATATGATTGAAGATGATGAAACGATATATACGCATTGTCAGATGCCTATGCATAATTTGGCATGGAGGGTTATTTGTCAATCTGAAAAATTAGAAGAATTCTATAAAAAACATATGCAAAATGGTGGTAAAAATCTTATAAGCCTTGGACTACCTAAATGGGATTATGTTATTAATATGGACAAGCGTGAGATTAATTTGCCAACGCATTGGGAGAAGATAAAAGGGAAAAAAGTAATTCTTTTTAACGTGCATTATACTACTAAACCTAACGATATGTTTGATGCTATTACTGAGTTGTTAAATTTCGCTGAAAATGAAGGGTATAGTGTTATTTTTAGATTCCATCCTATGACAGATACTATGTTTAAAGTTTATTTATTACAATATGCTGACGAATGGAACAAAAAAAAAGAGACTATTATTAATTCAAAAAATTGTGTTATAGATGAGGAATCATCTTATGAGGCATCCTTTAAGTTTTCTGATTTCCTATATTCTTCAAATTTCTCTTCGTTAGTACCGCAGTATTTATTAACTAAAAAACCTGTTATACTTTGTGCTAAATATAATACTTTAGAACGCGAGGAAAGGTTAAAAGCAAATAATTCAATTTTTGTTAGTTATTTTAATTTAAAAGTATCTTGTGAAAAAGAAGATATATTTGCGAAAATGAAATATTATGCTGATGGATTAGATGAAGATAAAGAAACCAGATTAAAGTTTATTAACGATTATATGCCTAATGCTGATGGAAAAATAGGTGAAAGAGTGGCCAATTATTTGGTTGATGAGCTTAAAAAAGAAAATAATTAAGAGGTGAATTTATGCAAAAATACATTATTTTTGGGGCTGGTGGAATAGGAATGCAGGCCTTAGATCTTTTGGGAAAAGAAAATGTATACTGCTTTTTGGATAATGATATAAACAAAAATAATACATATATGAATGATATCCCTGTATATAACTTAAACAAGAATTTAGAAGGACAGATTATTGTAGCGGTTTCAGATAAGTATCGAGATGAAATTGTAAAGCAGTTAAAAGATTTTGGCATAACTAACTATAGATTATTTTCTGAGCTGAAAGAAGAAATTGCAAAGAAAAGGTTTGCATCAGCAAGTAATAATATAGATATTTATAATAGGGCAATTAATTGGATAAAAGTAAATAGTGTAGATGGTGGCGGAATTATTTGCAATTCTAGCAAAAAGTTATCTTATCCGGAAGTTACGGGATATTATATCCCAACACTTATAAAATGGGGATATAGAGATTTAGCTATTTCCTATGCAAAATGGTTGGTAAGTATTCAAAAAGAAGATGGCTCTTGGTATGATACAGATAATACAGCACCATATATATTTGATACAGCACAAATATTAAAAGGATTATTAGCTGTACGAGATATTTATCCTTTTGTTGATGAAAGCATAAAAAAAGGGTGCGAGTACGTAATAAAAAATGTAAATGAAGAGGGGCGACTTACTACACCATCAAAGGATTGTTGGGGAGATGAAAGAACTTGTTCAGAGCTTATTCATTTATATTGTTTAACACCATTAATTGAGGCTTCAGAAGTTTTTAAAGATAGCAAGTATCAGGAAATTGCGTATAAAGTGCTAAATTATTATAAAAATAATTATCATGAGGATATAGTTAATTTTAGACTATTGTCTCATTTTTATGCTTATGTTATGGAAGGCTTGCTTGATTTAGGAGAGAAAGAAATTGTAAGTGTTGCAATGGCTAAGCTAAAAAAAGTATTAGATGAAAAAGGGTATGTTCCTGCGTATAATGATGTAAATTGGGTTTGTTCTACAGGCCTATTTCAACTTGCTTTAGTTTGGTACAAGATGGGCGATTCAAGTTCTGGGGATAAGGCTTTCGAATATGCTTGTCGTCTTCAAAATGAAACTGGCGGTTGGTTTGGAAGTTATTTAGTTGGTGGAAGTAGTGGAGAAGATAATACGTATTTTGCGGTTAGTGAAATTAGTTGGGCAAATAAGTATTTTTTAGATGCTTTATATTATAAAAATTTATCTCATTTTGATGCTATATCTAGTCATTTTTTGAGTGAGATTCCAGAATATGATGAAAGATATCTTATGCTTGAAAAATTGTTAAGAAATAAGATAGGAAATTCTAGCCATAAGCTTAAAGTTTTAGATTTGGGTTGTGGAAAGGGAAGATACACAAAACGCTTAAAAGAAAAATTCCCTAATAATGAGTTTTACGTAGCAGATATTTCAAGTAAAGTTATGGACTTTATTGAAGATGATAGTATTATTAAGAGCGTAGGGAGTTTAACAGATACTTCCTTTGAAGATGGTTACTTTGATTTTGTATTTACTTCTGAGGCAATAGAACATGCGGTGGATATTGATTCGGCAATAAAGGAAATAAGGAGAATACTAAAAATTGGTGGTCAAGCGGTTATTATAGATAAAAATAAAAATTCGTCAAAGAAAGTTGTAATAGATAATTGGGAACAATGGCTTGATGAAAAAGAAATAATAGAGAAGTTAAATAAAGGATTTAGTGAAATTAAAACATATAAAGATATTTTGTATGAAGGAAATATAAGAGATGATTTGTTTATAATTTTTACTGGTATAGCAAAATAATTTTTTGGAGGATATTATGCCTAAAGTTTCAATAGTATTACCGACTTATAATGGTGAAAAGTATGTAGAAAGTTCAATAAATAGTGTTTTAAATCAGACTTTTACTGATTTTGAATTGATTATAGTTGATGATTGTTCTACTGATTCTACACCTCAAATTTTAGAGAATTATTTAAAAAAAGACAGTAGAATTAGAGTTATTCATAATAAAGAAAATAAGAGACTTCCAGAATCGTTAAATATTGGCTTTAGAGAGGCTAAAGGAGAGTATTTAACTTGGACTTCAGACGATAATATTTATTTACCTAATGCAATAGCAACTATGGTAAGTGTGTTAAACGAAAAAAAAGACACTTATATGGTTTGCGCAGATATGGATTTAATAAATGATATAGGTGAAATTATTGGTAAAGCTAATAAACATAGTAATGATACTATTTATATAAATGATAACGTTGGGGCTTGTTTTTTATATCGAGCAGAAGTTTTAAAAGAAATAGGCGAATATGATACGTCCATGGCGTTAGTAGAAGACTACGATTATTGGATAAGAGTGTATAAAAAATATGGCTATATCGAAAGAATAGATGAGGTTTTATATAAATATAGATGGCATAATAATAGTTTAACTTTTTCTAAAGCTAAAGAAATAAGGAATCAATTGAATAAGTTAAGAGAAAAGCATGGTATATGGACCTATTTTGAAAATAAAGGCGAGTTGCCTTTTGAAATGTATTATGATTATCTTATGTATAGAGAGATTAGTTATAGTTTGTTAGAAGAAATTTGGGGCAAGTTTCCTGAATTAAAAATTGAGTACGAAAACGTTAAAAATTATAAGTTAAGTAGGGAAATACTAGTATTTGGTTCGGGTCAAAAAGGTAGAGAAGCTAATCAAATATTGGGAGATAAGGTTAAATTTTTCGTTGATAATAATACTGATAAGGTTGGTAAATTTGTAGATGGCAAAAAAATAATATCTTTTGAAGAGCTATTAAAAATACATGATAAATATGATATAATAATTGCGATTAATCCGGCTGTTTCATTGCAGATAATGGGGCAATTAATATCAAATAATATTGAGCATTTTATTAGTTGGAATATGTACGAGATAGTTTTAGAGGAGCATAAGTTATGGGAGAAAGAGAATTTTTTGAAAAAATAAGAGATGATAAAAACATTGTTATATATGGTGCTAAAAAAATAGCTCAAGAACTTATTAAACGTATGAAGTATATTGGAATAATTCCAAAAGCTGTAGTAGTAAGCGATAAAAGTAAAGATGAAGTTGGAATAGAGGGGTATATAGTAAAAAATTTAGATGAACTTACTAATATTCCAGAATGTACGTTTATTATAGCAGCAGGTGAAAGATTTAAAGATGAAATTGAGAGTAATTTAAAAACCAAGGGTGCTAAAAAAATATATGCGCTTACTTGGGGATTATTTTTAGAAATAGAGAATATTAATAAAGTTAATTTTACTTATGGTTTGGTAGATAATCATATGCGTTCAATATTATTACAGTATAATAACCATAACTACGATAAAGTCCAAGGAGTTAGGGAAAAGATAAAAGCTGGTAAAAAGGTAAAAGTTTTGTTTTTAATATCTACTGTAAGTAAATTTTGTAGTGAGTCATTATACCATGAAATGGAGAAAAGTGAATATTTTGAACCAGCTGTAGGTTTAGCATTAGTTTGGGAAAATGGAATGATGGATATTGGAACAAAAAACTTCACTAGGGATTATAAAGAACTAGTCGATAAAGGCTTTAATGTAGCAAAAATAGATACATTAACTGCTATAGATGATTATTCGCCAGATATTATTGTATATCATTCGCATTATTTAGATTTAGAAGTTAGTTATATAAATTATGAGCTTCTTAATTACAGATATCTCACATGTTATATTGCTTATGGTGTAGAGGTTGTAAATATTCCAGAGTATCATTTTAATAACTTTTATATCAATTCTTCTTGGATAAATTTTATGCCAACAGATGCTGAATATAAATTGAATCAAGAATATTCGTTAATTAAAGCAATTAATGCTGTATCCTTAGGATATCCTAAGTTGGATAATTATAAATCATCTAAACTAAAAGAAAGAGATCCTAGGAAGATAGTTATAATTGCTCCTCATTGGAGTATAAGAACTAATATGAATTTCTCGACTTTTGAGAGATATTTTAAATTATTTGAAGAATTTAGAAATAATCATAAAGAACTATTTTTTGTTTTTAAGCCTCATCCTACTCTAGGGTATAGAATTAAAGAGATTGAGGAAGCTAAAGATAGTCCTAAAATTACTTATAATGAATATGTTGAATATTGTAAACGCTGGAACGAGGCTGAAAACGGTATAGTGTTAGAGGGAACTAACTATATAGAGTGGTTTAATGAAAGTGCTTGCTTAATAACGGATTGTGGCTCTTTTATAGCGGAATATTTGCCGTCAGGGCATCCATGTATTTACTTGTTTAATCCTGATTTACCAAATCAAATGGATTCATATTATAAAAATGGCCAAGATATATTAAATAGTTATTATATTTGTAATAGCGCGGATGAAATAAAGAATACTTTTGATGAAGTAATTACTAAAGAAAATGATTCTAAAAAAGAACAACGCGAAGAAGTATTAAATAAGTATTTTAAGAATATTGGTACTTCTGGTAAAAAGATATGTGAGTATATACTAAAACAGCTTATAGATTAGGAAAATTTTAGAGGGGCATAAGTTATGGAAGAGAGAGAATTTTTTGAAAGCATAAGAGATAATAAAAATATTGTTATATATGGTGCTAAAAAAATGGCTCAAGAGCTTATTAAACGTATGAAATATATTGGCATTATTCCAAAAGCTGTAGTAGTAAGCGATAAAAGTAAAGACGAAATTGGAATAGAGGGATATACAGTAAAAAATTTAGACGAACTTGGTAATATCCCAGAATGTACGTTTATTATAGCAGCAGGTGAAAAATTTAAAAATGAAATTGAAAGTAATTTAAAATCTAAAGGTGCTAAAAAAATATATCTGTTTACTTGGAAGTTATTTTTAGAGATAGAGAATATTAATAAAGCTAATTTTACTTATGGTTTGGTAGATAGTCAGATGCGTTCAATATTATTACAGTATAATAATCATAATTACAATAAAATACAAAGAGTTAGAGAAAAGATAAAGGCTGGTAAAAAGGCAAAGGTACTATTTTTAATATCTGATGCTAGTAAATTTTGTAGTGAGTCGGTATATCACGAAATGGAGAAAAGTGAATATTTTGAACCAGCTATCGGGCTAGCTTTAGTTTGGTCGAGTGGGTTAGAAACTATTAGAGCTTGTGACTTTAATAGAGATTGCAAAGAATTAGTTGATAAAGGCTTTAATGTAGTAAAAGTGGATAATTTAATTGCTATAGATGATTATTCACCAGATATTATTATATATCATTCTCATTATTTAACTTTGAAAAGTAGTTATATAAATTATGAGCTTCTTAATTATAGATATCTTACATGTTATATTGCTTATGGGATGGAAGTTGTAAATACTCCTGATTTTCACTTTAATGATTTTTGTATTAATTCTTCTTGGATAAATTTTGTGCCAACTGATGCAGAGTATAAATTGAGCCAAGAGTATTCACTAACTAAAGGAATTAATGCTGTATCTTTAGGATATCCTAAGTTGGATAATTACAAATTATCTAAATTAAAAGAAAGAGACCCGAGGACAATAATTATAGTTTCTCCGCATTGGAGCATTAGAGAAAATCCATTTTATTCTAATTTTGAAAGATATTTTGAATTCTTTGAAGAATTTAGAAATAATCATAAAGAACTATTTTTTGTTTTTAAGCCTCATCCTGTTTTGGGGTATAGAATTAAGAATATTGAACTAAGTAATGATAATCCTAAAATTACTTATGATGAATATGTTGAATATTGTAAGCGCTGGAATGAGGCTGAGAATGGTATAGTGTTAGAGGGAACTAATTATATAGAATGGTTTAACGAAAGTGCTTGTTTAATAACGGATTGTGGCTCCTTTATAGCTGAATATTTGCCGTCAAGTCATCCATGTATTTACTTGTTTAACCCTGATTTACCGAATCAAATGGACTCATATTATGAAATTGGACAAGATATATTAAATAGCTATTATATTTGTTATAGTGTAGATGAAATAAAAAACACTTTTGATGAAGTAATTACTAAAGAAAATGATTATAAAAAAGAACAGCGCGAAGAAGTATTAAATAAATATTTTAAGAATATTGGTACTTCTGGTAAAAAGATATGTGAATATATATTGAAACAATTTATAGATTAAGATAGGAGGAAAAAATATGATAATTGGATATACAGCAGGAGTTTTTGATTTGTTTCATATAGGACATTTAACTTTATTAAAGAATGCAAAAAGTATGTGTGATAAGTTAATAGTAGGGGTTACAGTTGACGATTTAGTTTCATATAAAGGAAAAAATGCTATGATTCCATTTAACGAAAGAATAGAGATAGTAAGATCTTGCAAATATGTGGATGCAGCTATTCCACAAAATGATATGGATAAGATAACTGTTTGTAAAAAGATTGGGGCTACATATTTGTTTGTCGGAGATGATTGGTATGGAACAGAAAAGTGGAAAAAATATGAAGAGGAAGCTAACAAATCTGGAATTAAGATAATATATTTCCCTTATACCAATGGGATATCTTCAACTAAAATTAGAGAAGCGCTTCAAGCTGTTCGAGGATGGACAAAGGCTAATGATGGAACAGATAATATTATAGAAACAGATAAAAATGGGGGAACTAATAAATGATAGATAAAGTTTTTTGCTCTAGTTCATTTTTGATGTACAGAACTATTGTAGATAAAAACAAATTATTTGATAATAAGATAAAGCCCAGTTTTGCTGATTTAGATTTTAAGAGGGAGCTAATTAAAAATAGTGACGATTTATTTACTTCATTAAAAAGACAAGTGGCTGAGGCAACAAAAGATGGAAAAGCGGCCTTATGTTTATCTGGTGGGATAGATTCAGCAATTTTAGCAAAATTTATGCCGAAGGGTTCAACTTGTTATACATTTAGGTGTATTGTACCTGGAATAGAGGTAGTTGATGAAACCCCTATGGCAGCAAAGTTTGCTGAAGAATGTGGCTTAAAACATAAAGTAATAGAAGTATATTGGGAAGATTTTGAAAAATATTCAAAAGTTTTAATGGCTCATAAAGGTATGCCTTTTCATTCAATTGAAGTACAAATATATAAAGCCGCGCTTAAAGCAAAAGAGGATGGGTTTACTAAATTAATTTTTGGTGAGAATGCTGATATTATTTATGGTGGAATGAATGGGTTATTAGCTAAAGATTGGTATTTTGGGGAGTTCGTAGATAGATATTCATACATATTGCCATATAAAGTTTTAAGAAATTCAGAATTGATTTTAGAGCCATATAAGGAATTTGAAATTGATGGGCATATCGATGCTTATACATTTATAAATAAATATTTTAGATGGGAAGCTTTAGGAACTTATAATAATGCTTGCGAAACTGCTGGAATTCAGTTTGTAGGTCCATATTCTAGAACAAAGTTAGATGTCAAAATTGATTTAGAAAAAATACGTAGTGGTAATACAAAATATCTTGTTAGAGAAGTTTTTAATCAATTATATCCAAATTGCGTTATACCAAATAAGATTCCTATGCCTAGGGCTACTAATGAATGGTTCAAAAATTGGAATGGACCAGAGAGAAAAGAATTTTATCCACATTGCACAGACAATATGACAGGAGATCAAAAATGGATGGTTTGGATTCTTGAAAAATTTTTAAATTATTTAGACGAGGTGGAAAATAATGAGTAAAAATGTTGTCGCAATTGAAAAAGCATATGACTACAACTCAAAAACATTAAATGAAGCAATGGATAAGTTATGTGAAGATTTAGGATATGACAAGGAAAACCCATTTTCAAGTTTTATAAAGCCTGGGAATAAAGTTTTTATAAAGCCTAATTGGGTAGCTTCTCGTTGGAGAGAGTCTGCTGACCACGTAGATTCATTATATTCAGTAATTACGCATGAAGCAGTTATTGAAGCTGTATCAGACAAAGTTGCATTAGCATTAGACGGTAAAGGTGAAATAATAATAGGTGATAATCCGTCAATTGATGCTGATTTTGAAGAATTAATGAAATTTAATAATATTAGACACTTAGAAAATAAATATAATGTCCCATGCCATGTTATTGACATGAGACCACTGGTATGTAAGGACTTAAAAGATTACGGACAAAGAGATAAAATGAGTCATCAAACTGGGGATCCATTAGGAGAGGTTCAGGTAAATCTCGGTAAGGATTCTATGTTATATAGTGTTGATCCTTCACTTTTTAGAGGGGTATTTAATGAGAGAGAAGAAACTGTCAAGGCACATACTGGAGATACACAATTATATACCTATGGAAAAAGTTTATATGATGCAGATGTTTATATTTCAATACCTAAATTAAAAACGCATCAAAAAGTAGGTGCTACATTAAATCTTAAAGGATTAGTTGGAAGTGTTACTGAAAAAAATCAACTTGTTCACTGGAGAGTAGGTTCCCCAGAAACTGGTGGAGATGAATATGCAAATGAAAAAGAATTGGAGGCTGCTAAAACAGCCAAAGTAACACATAGAGGGGCTTGGCCTGGAAATGATACGATTTGGAGAATGGTTGTTGATTTATACAAGGGAATGTTAAAAAAAGAGAGAAAGTATTTTTCGGTTATTGATGGAATTTGTGGAGGAGAAGGTCAAGGACCATTTTGTCCAACATCAAAACATTCAAATATACTAATAGCTGGTGAAGATTTATTAAATACAGATATAGTAGCAGCAAGATTGATGGGGTTAAATCCTAATAAAATTAAATATTTGCAGTATTTTATAGAAACAGGAATGACATCGTTAGACAATATTAATGTTAAATCCCACATTGATTTATATTCTAAAAATTTTTTCAATAATGATGATCCATATTTAGATTTTGAAGTGATTGATAAATGGAAAGAAATAAAAATAATGAAAAATTATAGTTAATTATTTTCATATTTATACCGATATTTTTAATGTTGTGTATGGCTATATGAGGCGAGTTGACATAAAAACTGCTTTAGAATAGTGCATAAGATGAATCAAAATATGAATTTCAAATTTATATAAATATTGGGAGGAGAATTGGTATGACAGATATCTTTTTAACTGAAGAAGAAATGAAAACATTGCCTTTAGAAGCATTAGTGGAGTATTTAGAAGCGTTAGCTAGTTTACAAGAAAAGTTAGAAGCTATAGCATAACATAAAGGAGTTGGATGATAAATGTTCGATTTGGAAAGTATGGAGAAATGGAATCATCTAGTAGGCTTTGCTGCTGGTTTAACTGATGAAAAATATGAAACTTTTAGAGATGATGTTGTTAAACTTTCTAGTGGAATAGATACACTTGCAAATTTATTTGATTTGTCTAAAGCAAATAAAGTTAGTTTTTATCCTGAGTTTTCGCTAAAAGACAAAGAAATTATTTTGATGTTGCATGAAAAATATATATGGAAGGTTAATGAACGTTCGTATGGAATTAATATTAACAATCCAGAATTTGACCTTGATGAGGAAGCTGAGTTTGCTAAGTATATTGCTAGTATGCCAGAAGAAGAGTTGGATATGTTAACTGTTGGCTTATCTCCTATGCTTAGTTTGTATATTAGAAGTATTATAGATGGTAAAAATGCACTTAGTCTAAGAGCTGGTTATTTTTCGGCTGAAGAGGAAGAAGAATTAAAAGAATTAATTGAGAAAACATTACCAAAGGCTAGAAGGACAGAAAAAACTGAGAAAATAGAGAAAGTAGAAAAAACGGAAAATAAAGAAGGAGGAGTCAAAATGGCAGAAGAAACTGCACATACACCAGAAGAAATAGTTAGTGAAAAGTTAGGGGTAGATATTGAAGCAGTTATTTATTTTGAAGAGTATGTTAAAGGGCTTACTAAAGAGGAATATACTGAAGAAGCGAAGAAGCTGCCTGAAAATGTTGTGTTGGATACTTTTTATTATGTTTATACTGAAAAAGAATTGCCATTTCAAAAAATGGAAAGAATGTATGCAACTGATATAGAAGATTTAAGAAATTATATATTGGCTAAATACCAAGAAAAACCTAATAAAGATTTGACTGATTTTGTTGATAAAGTTCATGAAAAAATAGAAGAAGAATTTTCAAAAGAGAGTAAAAATGAAGAAACACCTGCTAAAGAAAAAGCTTCAACTATGAGCCATGAGGAATATACTAAGAAAGAAGACGTGTTACGCGAGGCAATAATTGGTAAGATGGCTCAGCAATTAGGAATAGAGCCTAAAGTATTAAAGCCTCTTATTAGAACTGACGTCGCAAATGCAGACTTGTTGGAGGCATGTGCATTTATTAAGCATTCAGTTGAGCAAAATGGACAAGAATATACTTTAGGAAAGTTAGCAGAAGCACATGCAAAACATCATCCTGGTAGCAAAGATAATCCGTTTGATTTGAAGAACTTGTCTCCTGAAGAGAAAAAAGAGCTTGCAGCTAAAGCAGAGGAAACTAAAAATGCTGGGAAAGTTATTGCAGAAGATAAGATTGAAAAAAGAAGACAAGAAATAAAAGAAATTGCTGAAAAATATAGAACTGAAATGGGACAACATGTAGGCGAAAATATCAAAGAAATAAAATCTAAGATTGAGGAATTAAAGAGTCAGCAAGAGGAACTATTAGCAGGTAGAGATGATATAAAATCTGAACTTGAAAAAGCAACTAAAGAATTAGAAGAGTTGCAAAAAGAGTATGAAGAAAGTACAAAAGGTGTACAAGAAGATATTGACTTACATGATGAAAAAATATCTAGTATAGAAAAGAATAGCAAAGCGTTAATAAAAAGCGAAAAGAAAGGTAGATTTGCTAGGTTTATATCAAAATTAGCAGAAAAATTCGGATTCGCTAATGAGAAAAAATCAAAAGAAGATATAAATGCTGTATTAGATGGCGAAAAAGAGGCACCTAAAAATAAAGGCTTCTTTGAAACAATAGGTGAAGCAGTACAAGAAACAAGAAAAGATACGAAAGATAATATAAGTTCAATAAAAGAAGCCAAGGGAGAAAAGATTGCTGAATTAGCCGAGAAGAAAGAGAAATTAGAAGCTCAAC
>JAEEGH010017086.1_pt1 | contig 15528 bp, 12 predicted proteins | sample 9134181 | NCBI WGS metagenome assembly JAEEGH01 (sample SAMN16246544, study PRJNA631951) | gut metagenome | biome: gut microbiome; feature: rumen; material: DP-attached | host: Bos | place: Iran: Karaj | collected 2018-10 | reverse complement strand
GTACCAGACCAGTATGGGGACAGTGGAGGACAATGAGGTGAATGTGCTGACACGGGAGAGCTTGCTCTCAATGAAACAAAACTGATTTGTATTGAAACCCTCTGAAACAATTTGTACTGTTTTTTCTTGTAATCTGCCAATCCATGCCTTAAAATGTTACGAGAAAAACTTGTGTGTCGCTATTTCAGCGGTCATTCACTAATCCATTAAGAGGGGTAATTATGGAAAAGAAACGTGGTGTTTTCAAAGCCTATCTTGAGTTCAATGTCCTGTACAAGATTCTGATAGGTCTGATTATCGGTGCCATTGCCGGTATCATCCTTGCATCCGTCGGTGTCACAGCTCTGCCCGCTTGGCTGAGCATGTTCGGAACAATCTTCACAAGACTTCTGAAGATGATCATCATCCCGATGATCTGCGGATCTCTTGTCGTCGGTGCTTCCTCCGTATCACCAGCAAACGTCGGAAAGATCGGTATCAGGGTTGTCATCATCTACCTTGTGACATCAGCCTGTGGAGTCATCATCGGTCTTGTCATGGCAAACATCTTCCGCCCGCATGCAGCACTTGCTGCTGTTGAGGCTCTTGCAGCCGGTGCTGCAGGAAAGACAGGCGCAACCGATGTCTGGTCAGTCATCACCAACATCATCCCGACAAGTGTCCTTACATCCCTTGTCAACGAGACAGTCCTCCAGGTCATCTTCTTCGCACTGGTGTTCGGACTCTGCATCTCATTCCTCAAGGTCTCCAAGAACGAGAGAATCGCTGCTGCTGCAACAACAACATATCAGATCTTCGATTGTCTGACAGAGATCATGATGATGGTTGTAAGAGGAATAATGCAGTACGCGCCTATAGGTGTCGCCGTGCTGATCGCCGAGGTCTTCGCCAAGAACGGAGCCAAGGTCGCCGGTGCACTGGTCATGGTCGTTGTCGCATGTTTCATCGGATACGCCATCCACATCATCGTTGTCTACGGCGGACTGCTTAAGATCTACAGGATCAAGATCGGTGCCTTCTTCAAGGAGGCAAGAACCCCGTTCATCACTGCATTTGTCACACGTTCCTCAAACGGAACACTGCCCACAACAATGACAGCTGCAGAGAACCTGGGAATCGACAAAGAGGTCTATGCATTCAGCCTTCCGCTCGGAGCCACCATCAACATGGACGGTACCGCAATCTATCAGGGTGTCTGTGCATTCTTCCTGGTCATGTCCTGCTTCGGCAGAGGCCTTACAATCGGTGAGATGGGTATGATCACACTGCTGGCGACACTGGCATCAATCGGAACCGCAGGTGTCCCGGGAGCAGGTGCTATCATGCTCGCAATGGTCATGCAGGGAATCAACCTCCCGATCGCAGAGGGAACAGTACTCGCAGGTGCTTATGCAATGATCCTCGGTATTGATGCTCTCCTGGATATGGGAAGAACAGCCCTCAACGTCACCGGTGACCTCACCTGTACCGCATGTATCGCAAAGCGCATGAAGTTCCTGACAAACGACTCCGTGCTTGCAAAGTAATCATTCACTAAAGGGGTGTTGACGGAAGGCACATCAACTGTACCTTCCGTCTTTTTTTGATATGGATAAGAAATATCTGGAAGACAGGCTCAGGGAACTGGGCATTTACAGTGAATATTACCATCGCCTTGAGCTGAAGAGCCTGGCGTCCTTTCTCCCGTACGATGAGGTGGTCAACTGCATCCTCACGGGATTCTGGGAAGGCAGCAGGCGCATGATTGCCATCACGGACTCAAGGATCGTGGTCATTGCGGCAGGTCCTATGATCCAGACCAATCTGACGGTGATTAAGCGCACTGCGGTCAGGGGCTGGAGTTTCACCAAGAAGCTGTTTCTCTCAAGCTTTTGCATCGAGACTGATGAGAGGACCTTTGTCTTCAGCATGACCCAGGGTGCCCGTGAGAAGCTCTTCAACTGGGCCATGGAGCAGCCGGTGAGGGAATTCGAGGAGTGAGTATGGGAAAAGCCATAGGTGTAGTGGGCGGAGTAGGGCCTTTTGCGGGTACCGATCTTGTGAATAAGGTCTTCCGCCATACCCGCGCGACCAGGGATCAGGAGCACATCAGCCTCTTTCTGACATCATGTCCCTCAATCATCCCTGACAGGACCGAGTTCCTTCTTGAAGGAGGAGAGAATCCTGCCCCTGGAATTGAGAGGTGCATCAGTTGGCTCGCAGGTTGCGGAGCTACTGCGGTGGGAATCGCATGCAACACGGCCCATGCCCCTGAGATACTCTCACGTGTGGAGATCCCTGACGGGGTGAGGCTCGTGAACATGATTGAGGAGACCTCAAAAGCCGTTGCCGGCATGGCAAAGGTGGGCCTTCTCGCGACTCTCGGGACCCTCAGATGCAATGTATATGACAAATACATCCAGACCTTCATCAAGCCGGACCTGGAAGTGGCTCAGGCTGTCCATGCAGCCATCTATGACAAGGGCTACGGCATCAAGGCCCTCTCAGCGGTGTCGGACAAGGCAAGAAGGGATGTCTGCCATGCGGTTGAGCACCTGAAGGAGAAGGGCTGCTCTGCTGTGATACTTGGCTGCACGGAGCTCCCGCTGGTGTTCAACGGAGAGCATGCCTTTGAGGGTGTGAGGCTCATAGACCCCACAGAGATCCTTGCCATTGAGCTTATAAGGGCAACAGAGCCGGAAAAACTGGCTCTGTGACAGTTCCAAGTCAAGAATTGACAAATCTCATATCTGTGTCATCATGAAAGTTGTTGCTCGTAAGCTGGGGGTTTGAGAATGCTTATCAGTGTGTTTTCCGCACTATGGTTCATAATGTTCGGCTGTGATGCCGCTCTTGTCATTGGTCTGTCAATCTGGTTGAGGAAGAAGACTGTTGATGAGAAGGCCAGGATCATGACCATCATAGGAGTCTTCAACCTGGTCTACTGGGTGTTCTACAAGGTCATGCTGGCCAAGGACCCGACATTCGAGTTCATCCTGGCCACCGAGCTTCCGTTCCAGCTGTGCAACCTGAACATGATCATGATCGTGGTGGCCATGAACTGGAGAAAGCCCGCTCTTCTGAACTTCTGCTACTGTTTCGGCATAATCGGAGCGGTTCTGGCCCTCCTTGCACCTGATCCGGGGTTCGTGAACGTGCGTCTTCTCCATGTCAGGGGCTACGGCTACTGGATCACACACCACATCCTGATTTGCCAGAGCATAATGATAGTGTCCACCGGATTCTACAGGCCCAAATACAAGGACCTGCTCAAGAGTATGCTGATCCTTCTTGTCCTTTACTTTGTGATGTATTTCATCAACCTGATTCTGAGGAACGTGACGGGACTTCCGATCAACTATCTCTACACGTTCGGCATGCCGGGAAACTCGATACTCGAGATGCTGTACAGGATCCTTCCCGTGTATCCAATCTATCTGGTCCCCGCGTTGGTTGCGCTCACTCCCGTGATGATGGGCTTCATTGCCCTTGGAAGGATAGGCGAGCCCTGTCCGGATGCAGTTCAGAGCTGAGCTCTCTCATCTCACTGTTGCATTTGAAAGCTTGTATCTCTCAATGATCTGATTCAGCTCATCCTCGGAGTATGAGCTTTCCGTGCTGTATGCCGGATCAAGGGTCTTTGATGGATTGAAGGTCTGAAGATACCATCTGGCAGAAGGTCCGATGAGGGCTGCCATCTGCGGGAAGTCCTCCGGCCTGAGGATGGTTTTGGGGCAGGTGGTCCTGTACTCGTGCTCCACGCCTGAGCTCTCCAGCAGTGCGACGGAGCTTCTGATGGCATCTGTATTAGTAAAGCCTACAAGGCTGTATTTCTCCAGCGGGGCCTTGATGTCCATTGCGATGTAATCCAGAAGGCCCTCATCCAGAAGCTGCCTCAGGACATCGGGAAGGCTTCCGTTTGTGTCCAGCTTGACCCTCAGGCCAAGGGCCTTGACCTTCCTGATGAACGCCATCAGGTCCTTGTGGAGGGTAGGCTCGCCTCCGGAAACCACAAGGCCGTCAAGCATGCCCCTGCGTCTCTGGAGATAGGAGAGGACCTCCTCCTCAGTGTATGTCTCCCCGAAGTATGTCTGGTCGGATCCCTGGATGACGAACTCGGGATTGTGGCAGTAGGGACAGCGGAAATTGCATCCACGTGTGAACACGGTGGATGCAACATGACCGGGAAAGTTGATGAGGTCTGTCTTCTGGAAGCCGCCGAAGATCATGCCCTCTGTCCGTTGGCGGCTGCCCAGCTGATTATCTGGCTCACGCCTGAGATCACTGATGTGGTGTCATACGGATCGGGGACAAGGGAAGGAACGCTCATGACGCCGTACTTCTGGGCAAGGTCCTGGTTCTCCATGGCATCAACGACCTTGTAGACGATTCCTCTCTTCTCAAGGTTGGCCTTTGCTGCAGGGCAGTTGGGGCAGGTCTTTGTTGTGAACAGAATCGGCATGGCCGCGCTGATCTCCGGCTTGTACTCCTTGCGCTCCTTGAACTCCTGGGTCTTTCCGGTGTTCCAGTTCTGGACCGGCCTGTAATAGCCTGTGATCCTGGAGTAGACCTCGGTCTTCTTGTGGCAGACCGGGCACTCCCACTGCTCGCCGGCGATATAGCCGTGGTCCTGGCAGACGGAGTAGGTCGGTGAGATTGTGTAGTACGGGAGCTTGTGGCTCTCTGCAATCTTCCTGACAAGGGTCCTTGTGGCCTTCCAGTCTGAGACCTTCTGTCCGAGGAACACGTGGAAGACTGTTCCTGAGGTGTACTTGACCTGAAGCGGGTCCTGGATGTCCATGGCCTCGAAGATATCGTCCGTGAACCAGACGGGGAGGTTGGATGAGTTGGTGTAATACGGGCTCTCCTCAGTTCCGGCGGTGATGATCTCGGGGAACTGCTCCTTGTCGTGTTTTGCCAGCCTGTAGGCTGTTGACTCCGCAGGGGTTGCCTCAAGGTTGTAGAGGTCGCCGTACTTGACCTGGTAGTCTGAGAGCTTCTCCCTCATGTGGTCCAGCACCTCGCCTGCGAACTTCTGCGCCTCGGCGTGTGTCAGGTCCATCCTGAGCCAGTTGGCGTTGAGGCAGGTCTCGTTCATTCCCACAAGTCCGATTGTGGAGAAGTGGTTGTTGAAGGTTCCCAGATATCTCTTTGTGTAAGGATAAAGGCCGTTGTTGAGGTAGTTTGTCACGACCTCGCGCTTTGTCTTGAGGCTTCTTGCAGAGAGGTCCATCATGGCATCCAGCCTGTTGTAGAAGTCATCCTTGTCCTTTGCAAGATAGGCGATCCTGGGCAGGTTGATTGTCACGACGCCGATTGAGCCTGTTGACTCGCCGCTTCCGAAGAAGCCGCCGCTCTTCTTTCTGAGCTCTCTGAGGTCCAGGCGCAGGCGGCAGCACATTGACCTGACATCGGACGGCTGCATCTCGGTGTTTCCGATGTAGTTGGAGAAATACGGGGTGCCGTACTTGCTTGTCATCTCGAACAGGAGCCTGTTGTTCTCAGTGTCCGACCAGTCGAAGTCCTTTGTGAGCGAGTAGGTGGGGATAGGATACTGGAAGCCTCTGCCGTTGGCGTCTCCGTTGATCATGATCTCCAGGAAGGCCCTGTTGACCATGTCCATCTCCTCCTTGCAGTCGCCGTAGGTGAAGTCCATGTCCTTGCCGCCGACAATCGCCGGAAGGTCCTTCAGGTCATCTGGGACGGTCCAGTCAAGTGTGATGTTGCTGAACGGGGCCTGGGTTCCCCAGCGTGACGGGGTGTTGACGCCGAACACGAAGGACTCGATGCACTGCTTGACCTCGCGGTAGGAGAGGTTGTCTGCCTTCACGAACGCCGAGAGGTATGTGTCGAAGCTTGAGAAGGCCTGTGCGCCTGCCCACTCGTTCTGCATGATTCCGATGAAGTTGACCATCTGGTTGCACAGTGTTGAGAGGTGCTTTGCCGGAGCTGAGCTGATCTTGCCGTCAACGCCGCCCAGTCCCTCGCGGATGAGCTGCTTGAGGCTCCAGCCCGCGCAGTAGCCTGAGAGCATGGAGAGGTCATGAAGGTGGATGTCGGCGTTCCTGTGGGCATCGCCTATCTCCTTGTCATAGATCTCGCTGAGCCAGTAGTTGGCTGTAACGGCTCCGCTGTTGGAGAGGATCAGGCCGCCGATGGAGTAGTTGACGGTGCTGTTCTCCTTGACCCTCCAGTCCTTTGCCCCGAGGTAGCTGTCGATGAGCTTCTTGTAGTCGACCAGGGTCTTTGAGGCCTGTCTGACGTTCTCATGCTGCTTCCTGTAGAGGATGTAGGCCTTTGCGACATCCTCATAGCCTGCCTGGGCCAGGATCAGCTCCACGCTGTCCTGTATGTCCTCGATGGATACCTTGTCATCCTTGACCTTGTCGGAGAAGCGTGCGCTTGCCCTGAGGGCCAGCATCTGGATGACGTCCTCGTTGTAGTTCTTGTTTGTTGCGACGAATGCCCTGACAATAGCGTTCTCGATCTTCTTGATGTCAAAGGCAACGGTCTCACCGGTTCTCTTCAATACCTGATACATAGGATCCCCATGTAGCCAGGAAGTCTTGGAAGGAGTGCAGTAATGACATTACTGTGAGCGCAGGGGTCCCCTGAGCTCTCACGCCTGTGCCATACTCCGTGGCAGCGTATACGTAACAGTACAGGCAGGTCTTCTGACTCATGCCGATTCCGATGAACCTTCCCGGGATTCTGACCCAGTGGATATCTCATCATCTGAAAGTCGTTTACGGCTTTCCGGCATTCACAGCGGCGGGACCGTGGAGTTTTTTACTCACTTCTCTATTAAGCTGAAAGCACCTGTATCTAGTGTGTCTGTTTGATACCGAACACTATATTAAGGCCTGCATGAGGAATCTGTCAATATGGATCAGAGACTTTTTCTTACAAAATCTATGAAGGCCTCGTCGGCAAGCGGAAGGGGCTTTCCCTTGAGCCAGACAAACAGGTACTCCACAAGCCGTCCGGAGTTGACTATCTCCTTTGCCACTATCTGCTGGTTAAGGACATAGGAGGTCTTGGGAAAGAGGCTCACTCCCACGTTGCAGCCTGCCAGGGCGGCGACATCCAGGTAGTTGTCCATCTTGCAGACGATCTTGGGCTCGGCCTTTATCTCCTTGAACCACTCGTAGATCATGTCGTTGATCGACTCCCGGCTGGGGACGATCAGGCTCTGGTCCTTGAGCAGCGACAGGTCGATGGTCTCCCCGGGAAGCTGGGACAGGGGGTTGTCCTTGCTCATGAAGGCGGTCATCTTCTCCTGTCCGACCTTGAAGCTGTTCAGCAGCGTCTGGTCACAGGGGGAGGTGATCACGGCCAGGTTGATCAGGCCGCTTCTCAGGCGTTCTATGAGCTCATCGCTGTTTCCGTCCATGATCCTGAACTTTATGTCAGGATATTTGCGTATGAATGACTCAATCCACTTGGATGCGATGTCAGGGGCAGAGCCCTCGACAAGGCCGATCGAGATGGTGCCGCTGATGTTCTTCCCCATCTGGCGGATCTCGTTCGAGGTCTTCTCGGAGAGGCTGAGGATCTCCTTGGCGTGCCTGTACAGAAGCTGCCCTGACTCCGTAAGAAGCAGATGGCGCTTTCCCCTGATGAACAAGACGGTGTCCAGCTCCTCCTCAAGGGCTCTGATCTGGTTGCTCAAAGGCGGCTGGCTGATGTTGAGCTTCTCGGCCGCCCTTGTGATGTTGAGCTCCTCTGCGACGGTGACAAAGTATTTCAGTACCCTGAGTTCCATGATGCGCTCCTTTTTATCATATGAAAAAGATATGATAACCATAATATTATATGTATTTGTTTGTTTTTCTTCAAGTTTGTATAATCTCCCCAAAATGATACCGGACAGGGGGTGTGATATGTGTTCAATCATCGGTTTCTCATCACATGAAGTATCGCCCGACTGTGTCAGGACTCATTTCGGATTGTCCGTCTCAAGAGGTCCTGACCAGACTCGATTCGTGAACGCGGGCAATAACAATTATCTTGGATTCAACCGTCTTGCCATCATGGACCTGAGCGAGGACGGCATGCAGCCGTTCCATCTGGGCGGTGACAGCGTGGTCTGCAACGGGGAGATTTACGGCTTCAGGAAGATTAAGAGTCATCTTGAGAAGAGCTACTGCTTCAGGAGCCAGTCGGACTGCGAGGTCCTTCTTCCGTTATGGAGGGAGAAGGGGACAGACATGTTCGCGGATCTGGATGCCGAGTTCGCCCTTGTTATCTATGACTCTGAGAGCGGCAGCCTTGTGGCTGCCAGGGACCCCATAGGGATAAGGCCGCTTTTCTACGGATATCTGTCTGACGGAAGCATCATCTTCTGCAGCGAGGCAAGGTGCCTTGTGGGGCTTTGCGAGAGGATAATCCCGTTTCCGCCTGGGTGCTACTACAAGGACGGCAGGTTCGTCAGGTACGTAGATCCTGCCCGTGTTGAGTCCTATATAAATGGAGATATAGATGCAGTCTGCAGGGGAATCCGTGACAGGCTCATTGACGGGGTGGAGAAGCGCCTGGACGCAGATGCCCCGCTTGGGTTCCTGCTCTCCGGAGGTCTGGACTCAAGCCTTGTATGCGCCATCTCATCCAAGATCCTCGGCAAGAGGATAAGGACTTTCGCAATAGGAATGGACACTGACCCGATAGACCTCAGATATGCCAGGCAGGTGGCGGATTTCATAAAGAGTGACCATATGGAGGTCACGATGACTACAGATGATGTCCTTGAGAGCCTGGATACGGTGATATCGATCCTGGGTACATGGGACATCACCACAGTCAGGGCAAGTCTGGGCATGTATCTGTGCTGCAAGGCCATCCATGAGAGGACCGATGTCAAGGTCCTTCTTACCGGAGAGATCTCAGACGAGCTTTTCGGCTACAAGTACACGGATTTCGCCCCTGATGCGCAGGCCTTCCAGGAAGAGGCCCAGAAGCGTATCCGTGAGCTTCACTACTATGATGTCCTCAGAGCGGACAGGTGCATATCGGACAACTCCATCGAGGGGCGCGTGCCTTTCGGGGACCTTGAGTTCGTCAGATATGTCATGTCCATAGACCCAGAGATGAAGATGAACCGCTACAACATGGGCAAGTACCTTCTGAGAAAGGCCTTTGCGGACGATCATATCCTTCCGGATGAGATTCTGTGGCGCCAGAAGGCCGCGTTCTCTGATGCCGTAGGCCACAGCATGGTGGACAACCTCAAGGCCTATGCGGAGAAGAGGTATTCGGATGAGGAGTTCGGGAGGCTGCGCAAGCGATATGCCTACTGCATGCCTTTCACAAAGGAGAGCCTGCTGTACAGGGAGATCTTCGAGAGCCATTATCCCGGACAGGCTGGGATGATACCTGACTACTGGATGCCTAACAGGTCATGGGAAGGCTGCAACGTGGACGACCCGTCTGCAAGGGTTCTGTCGAACTACGGAGCAAGTGGAATCTGATACAGGGGAGAGATAGATATGGGAGAGTTATTTGATCTTACAAAAGAGTTCGCGAGCTGTGTCTTCACAGAGGAGAAGATGGAGAGATATGTCCCTTCCTCCGAGATTGTGAAGTACCGCAGATGCCTTGAGACAGGTGAGAGCCTCTCAATGGACACCGCAGACGCCATTGCAAAGGGAATGAAGGAGTGGGCCATAAGCATGGGTGCCACCCATTACTGCCACTGGTTCCAGCCCATGACCGGGGGGACCGCGGAGAAGCATGAGGGCTTCATCAGTCCGGTGGGAAGGGGAAGGATAATAATGGACTTCTCAGGAAAGGAGCTTGTCAAAGGTGAGCCTGATGCATCCAGCTTCCCCTCCGGAGGACTCAGGGCCACGTTCGAGGCACGCGGCTACAGTGCCTGGGATCCCACTTCCTATGCCTTTATTGTAGACGGCAGCCTCTGTATCCCGACAGTGTTCTTCTCATATTCAGGAGAGTCCCTGGATCAGAAGACACCGCTATTAAGGTCCACAAGGGCACTGAACAGGCAGGCCCTGAGAATCCTGAAGGTGTTCGGAGACAAGGAGACTCTATCAGTCTCCTCCATGGCTGGTGCGGAGCAGGAGTATTTCCTGATTGACAAGGACCTGTTCAACGAGCGTGAGGACCTGAGGATCTGCGGAAGGACTCTCTTTGGCGCAAAGCCTCCCAAGACACAGGAGCTGAACGACCATTACTTCGGCTCCATCAAGCCCAGGGTATCTGCCTTCATGAAGGATTATGAGAAAGAGCTCTGGAAGCTGGGAGTCCTGGCAAAGACAAAGCACAATGAGGTTGCCCCGTCACAGCATGAGATGGCACCGATCTTCACTGACTGCAACAGCGCGAATGACCAGAACCAGCTTACGATGAACATCCTCAGGCAGGTTGCTGACCGCCACAATCTGGTATGTCTTCTGGCAGAGAAGCCCTTTGACGGGGTGAACGGAAGCGGAAAACACAATAACTGGTCAATAGTCACGGATAAGGGCAAGAACCTTATCTCCCCGGGAAAGACCCCGTCCCAGAACGCACAGTTCCTGCTGTTCCTGGCAGCATTCGTCAGTGCGGTTGACGAGTACCAGGACCTCCTCAGATGCAGCGTGGCGTATGCGGGAAACGACAACAGGCTCGGAGGTCATGAGGCTCCGCCTGCGATCATCTCGATATTCGTGGGAACAGAGCTTCAGGGTGTGATTGACTCAATAATCCAGGACAGGAGCTATGACAGCGCGGTCATGAACCCCATCAGGATCGGTATTGATTCCATGCCTGTGATCCCCAAGGACACCACGGACCGCAACCGTACAAGCCCTATAGCGTTCACGGGAAACAAGTTCGAGTTCAGGATGCCCGGCTCAAGCCAGTCCATATCAGCTCCGAACACGGTCCTGAACACCATCATGGCCCAGAAGCTCTGCGAGTATGCGAACATCCTGGAGCAGACAGACGCGAAGAACATCAACAATGTGCTTCATGACCTGATCAAGGATGAGTTCACGAAGCACTCCAGGATAATATTCAACGGAAACGGCTATGACAGCTCATGGGTGGAGGAGGCCAGGCGCCGCGGCCTGAGCAACTACGCCACAACGGCAGAGGCCATGAGGCACTACCTTGATCCCAAGAACATTGCACTGATGGAGGGAAACGGTGTCATGTCCGAATCAGAGATGAGGGCAAGAAAGGAGATTTATGTTGAGAAATACTGCAACGTGATCTCAATTGAGGCCAACACACTGAAGGACATGGTTAGAAGGGAGATAATCCCGGCTGTCTCGGCCTTCGAGGGTGAGCTCTGCAGGACAATCTCCTATATGAAGGAGGCCTTCACCACGGTAGCGGTGTCTGATGTGGAGCGCGACACATGCACGACTCTCATGAAGTGCAACAAGAAGATGGTAATGCTTGAGAAACAGCTGGAAAACGCCCTTGCCAAGGCATCTGCATCAGGTGCGGATGACATGTCAGGATACTTCCATGACAAGGTCCTTTCCCTGATGGAGAAGATACGTGAGGTGGTCAACGAGGCGGAGGTGCTTACACCCGACAGATTCTGGCCTTATCCGACCTACAGCCAGCTGCTGTTCTCAGAATAAGGCGAAACAAGGAGGAGATGCTCAGATGACCAAGTACATTTTCGTCACAGGTGGTGTTGTATCAGGTCTGGGAAAAGGAATTACTGCCGCTTCCCTCGGAAGACTCCTGAAGTCCCGCGGCCTTAAGGTGGCGGCCCAGAAGCTGGATCCATACATCAACGTGGACCCGGGGACCATGAGCCCTTACCAGCACGGTGAGGTCTATGTCACGGAGGACGGGGCGGAGACAGACCTTGATCTTGGTCATTATGAGCGTTTCATCGATGAGGATCTGAACAAGTACTCCAACCTCACAACCGGTAAAGTCTACTGGAACGTCCTGAACAAGGAGAGGCGGGGTGAGTACCTCGGACACACGGTGCAGGTAATACCCCATATCACCAACGAGATAAAGGAGTTCGTCTACAGCGTGGGAAAGAAGACATCTGCCGATGTCGTCATTACGGAGATAGGCGGAACCATCGGAGACATCGAGTCCCAGCCGTTCATAGAGGCGGTGCGCCAGATATCGCTTGAGGTGGGACGAGAGAACAGCCTTTTCATCCATGTCACGCTGGTGCCTTATCTGAGCGGCTCTGACGAGCATAAGTCAAAGCCGACACAGCACTCCGTGAAGGAGCTCCAGGGGATGGGGATAAACCCCAACATAATCGTTCTCCGCTGTGACAAGCCTCTGGAGAGCTCGATCTTCGAGAAGATCGCCATGTTCTGCAACGTGAAGAATGACTGTGTCATTGAGAACATCACGCTTCCGAATCTCTACGAGGCCCCGCTGATGCTTGAGAAGGCCCATTTCTCCGATGTGGTGTGCAGGGAGCTCGGGATAAACACCGCTGAGCCTGACCTTCATGAGTGGAGGCAGATGGTGGAGCGCATCAACGGCGCATCGGGCAACTGCGTGGAGATAGGGCTTGTGGGAAAATATGTGGCACTGCACGATGCCTACCTGTCTGTGGCCGAGGCCCTGCGCCACGCAGGCTTCTACCATGATGTCCATATCAACATCCACTGGATTGACTCCGAGGAGATCACCTCAGGCAACTGCGCCGAGGTTCTGGGTGGCCTTGACGGGATAATAGTGCCCGGAGGTTTCGGCAGCAGGGGGATAGAGGGCATGATCCTTGCAGCCGGCTATGCCAGGAAGAACAGGATCCCTTATTTCGGAATCTGCCTGGGGATGCAGATAGAGGTCATTGAGTTCGCACGGAATGAGGCAGGCCTCACAGTCGCCAACTCCAGGGAGTTCGATGCAGAGTGCCCTGACAAGGTCATTGACTTCATGCCGGGCCAGAATGATGAGATAGACAAGGGCGGGACCCTAAGACTTGGCTCTTATCCGTGCATCATCAAGGCTGGTACGACCATGCAGCGGTGCTACGGGAAGCTGAGGATCGATGAGCGCCACAGGCACAGATATGAGTTCAACAACGAGTACAGGGCTCTTCTTCAGGAGCACGGCATGACGCTCAGCGGAATCTCACCTGACGGAAGGCTGGTGGAGACCATAGAGCTCTCCGATCATCCGTTCTTCGTGGGGGTCCAGTACCATCCAGAGTTCAAGAGCAGGCCAAACAGGCCTCATCCGCTTTTCCTGGGATTCATTGAGGCTGCGAAGAGCCGTCATCTTTCCTGACTGCTGAGTCAATGCTCCGTCCGAACACCACGAACCTGTCAAAAAGATACTCGGTGACAAAGTTGATGATCATGTTGAGGATGGTCACGAGGTACTCGTTCCACAGAAGGTCCTCTGCAAGCCAGTTGCCGAATATGGTTGAGAGCGGGGTGAAAACGGCATAGTAGCCCAGGACCTTCATCATCGCCACCGGCACGTTGTTGGCTGACTTGAACGTGAACTTCCTGTTGAGGGTGAAGTTCCAGATCACCGAAAGGATCAGAGCCGTCAGATAGCAGGGCCAGTAGGGCAGGTCCAGAAGCTCGTTCATCAGGGTGAAGCTCAGAATCTGCACCAGACCGGCTGATATCGAGAAGAGGGTGAATTTGATTGTCCGTGTAAGCTCGTCTTTCCTCATCAGGCTGATGATACATCCGATTCTCACTCTTATACAGGGTTTTCAGGGCGGAAAACCTGTTTTTGGCAAAAATGTTTCTGTACATAGAAACTTTTTTCGGAAAACCTATTGACTTTTGTTTCTGTTTATAGAAACATGTGGGCAACTGGAACGGGTGTTCCGTAAAAGGAGAGGAGAAAAATGAAGAAAACAGTTGTCTTATTGATGGTTTTGGTTATGGCACTATCTGCGGCCTTCTGCGGAGGAAGCTCAGAGGCATCGGCCTCGGGGAAGAAGACATACACGGTCGGTATCTGCAATTTCGTCGATGACGCCTCGCTCAACCAGATCTGCGAGAATATCCAGAACGAGCTTGCCTCGATCGCGGAGAAGAGGGGTGTGGAGATCAAAGTCAAATATGACAACTGCAACGCTGACGCGAATGTCATGAGCCAGATCATCGCCAACTTCATCGCCGACAAGGTGGATGTGATGGTAGGAGTAGCCACACCTGTGGCAATGCAGATGCAGGCCGCAACAGAGGACAACAAGATCCCCGTGGTGTTCGCCGCTGTGTCTGACCCGCTTTCCACCGGAATAGTCGCATCACTTGAGGCTCCCGGCGCCAATGTCACCGGAACAAGTGACTTCCTGGACACGAATGCGGTGATGAACCTCATCTTCGCGCTGAATCCTGCTGCCAAGAAGGTTGGACTCCTGTACGATGCAGGTCAGGATGCGTCCACGACTGCGATTGCAACAGCCAAAGAGTACCTGAAGGCCAAGGGAGTGGAGGTCGTGGAGAGAATGGGGACAACAGTCGACGAGGTGATCCTTGCGGCCAACGCCCTGATCGCAGACAAGGTCGATGCCGTCTTCACACCTTCTGACAACACGATCATGACTGCGGAGCTCTCAATCTACGAGGCTCTTGCGGCAGCCAAGATCCCTCACTACGCAGGTGCAGACTCATTCGCACTCAACGGAGCGTTCCTCGGATACGGAGTCGACTATGCTAACCTCGGAAGGGTGACAGGTGACATGGTCGCCGAGATCCTGCTCGACGGTGCAAAGCCCGAGACAATGGCTGTCAGGACCTTTGACAACGGAACCGCAACGGTCAATGTTGAGACTGCGGCCATAATGGGATATGATTTTGAGAAGCTTGCGGCCACATTCGGACCGTACTGCACCAAGGTTGTGCAGATCACAACCGCGGAAAGCTTCTGACAACAGGGTGAGAGATGTTGACCACCATACTAGGGCTTGGCGCCACGGCGCTTGAGCTGGGGCTTATAAGCTCACTTACAGTACTTGCATTATTCCTGAGCTATTCGATGCTCAATGTATGTGACCTTTCAACTGACGGCTGCTTCACTTTAGGGGCGGCCGTTGGTGCTGTGGTCGCCATATCAGGCCATCCGTATCTGTCGATCCTGGCGGCCTTGTGCGTGGGGATGGTGTCGGGATTCATTACCGCGCTTCTTCAGACGAAGATGGGCATTGACAGCCTGCTTTCGGGAATCATAGTGAACACGGGCCTTTATTCAGTGAACATCGCCATAATGGGTGGTGCTTCGCTGCTGAACATGAACAAGACGGAGACAGTCTTCACAAAGGCAAGGACCCTGCTCGCGGGGACATTCCTCTCGTCCCAGTACAGGCTTGCGGTCGTGATCCTGTTCGTGGCGCTGGCACTTGCGCTTATGACATGGTTCCTGAAGACAAGGCTGGGCCTTGCCATCCGTGCCACAGGAAACAACCCGGACATGGTCAAGTCATCCTCGATAAACCCGGCCTTCACCACGATAGTCGGGCTGTGTCTCTCCAACTCACTGACCGCACTTTCCGGATGCCTTCTGGCCCAGAGCCAGAAATCGGTGAATGTGACCATCGGTTCAGGCATGGTGACAATAGCCCTGGCCTCGCTTCTGATTGGAAGGGCCTTC
>JAEEGH010017084.1_pt1 | contig 15530 bp, 10 predicted proteins | sample 9134181 | NCBI WGS metagenome assembly JAEEGH01 (sample SAMN16246544, study PRJNA631951) | gut metagenome | biome: gut microbiome; feature: rumen; material: DP-attached | host: Bos | place: Iran: Karaj | collected 2018-10 | reverse complement strand
AATCATCCATGATGATGCGGACGGGGACGGGAAGCGTGCCGTCTTCGCACTCGTCCGCCTCGGCGCAGAGGACCTGAAGCGCCTGCGCGTAGAAGATGTTCACCATCTGGTCGAACGCGCGGTCAACGTCGGATACGTTCAGGAACAGTACCGTCTTCTCCTTTCCGAGCTGCCGGATGTCAAAGGACCCTCCCGCTCCGAAAATGTACTTTGCTTCCTTGAAGCTGAAGCATTCGAGCGCCACATTTACAAAGCCCATGATGCTCGCCCACATCTTCTCTGCGGTTTTGTTTGTCTGGATCTCCATAAACTTCTTTGATGCAAAGCTCTCCGGGTGCGCTTCGATCCATTTGATGAAAGCAAGATCTCCGTTCGGTTTGTTGAACGCGCGGTTTAATTCGGCGATGGATACCAGGTTCTGTTCTTCCTCCGGAAGCACTTCCATGCAATACGCGATCAGGAAAGCGATAAAGGCGCGTGCCGATTCCTCCCAAATGGGTTCATGGCGGTCCAGCACCGGAACCAGGTTCCGCGCGATCGTAAGGATGTCCTGCTCCCTGCAGGTGCCGTCTTTATATTTTCTGATGTGGCTGAGCGGGTTGTATACGCAGGAGTTCTCCGGTTCCACAAGGTCAAGAACTTTGACCTTATAACCTTTTTTCTCAAGCTCCTTGGAAAACTTCCTGTAAAGCTGCCCCTTCGTGTCCGACACGACAAGGCTCCCGCTGATGTTCTGGATACACGGGATCACATATCCGCCGGTCTTCCCGGAGCCGGACGAACCGATCACGAGGTCGTTATTGTTGAGCCCGGTCTCACGCGTGTTGTTGCTGACCATAACGCCCTCTCCCAAAACACGAAATCCGGTATCATTCAAATTCTTTTTTTTCATTTTGCTTTCTCCCTTCGAATTTTTTATGTCTTTTACGGTTACACCCATAATTTTTCACTCCTTTCCTTCATTTTCCGATTCATTGCCCACCTGCGGCACCTTTCTTTCAAGCTGGCGGCGGATATCAAGAATATCCATATTTTCACAAAAAGCAGTATAGAAGTTGTCCACAAGCAATATCCCGATATTGTTGTAGTTTCTGAGTATCTCTTTTCTGTAATCGTCCAGAGACCCCCAGACCCTCCAGGGCTGCTTCATTCCCTTATCACATTCTTTAAGAAGCTCCCCCAGCGTTTCCTCTATAAGCTCCGCATCGTCTTCGACAGCGCCATCTTCGTAGCGGACGTTCTCCAGATAAGATAAAAGAGCCTCATAATTCTGTCCGAGGAAAAGCCTGACCAGCATGTGTTTCCCTTCCGCGATGAGCAACAGGCTTTTCATACTCGTCAATATGATCTTCTTCAGCTCGCTGACAGTAAAATCCTTCCATTCTTCCGGGATGCAGCTCGATCCTCTGAACCTTATCTGCCGGATCAGGTATATCGCCTGCAGAAAGGTAAGCTCCTTCACCGCGTGTTCCGGAAGCTGGTGCAGCGAAAGCAGCAGCCCAAAGCATTTATTCAGGTTCATTTCCTCACACCACTCACTGATGCGCATATTCAGAAAACGGTCCGTTATATCCTTGATGTCATGAGGGTCGCGGATACAGCCCTGCGACGCCGTCTCGCAGATTTTTTTCAACGTTGTCTTCTCCTGCGCGGGCTCGGGATCCTCGAGGAAATCCATCGGCAATTCGTCGAAGTCCTCCATCTCAATGAGCCTGTCGATGATTTCTTCCATTTCATGAACGTTCATAGATATATCTCCTTTCTATGACAAGGTTGACAGTTCCATCGCACCCGCCGCTCCACTCAGCGGATGCTGCTATGTAACTTATCTGCCCTAAAAAGGAAATCTATCACCGAAAAATAAAAAAATTCCATAAACTTCAAAAAAATAAAAAACCGGCGCTTCAGTTCATTAAACTGAAAGCACCGGTTCTAAAACCATCCCGCGGTTTCCATCAATCTTCAAGCGCCGCCATCCCCCCGACTATGCCCCTTATTGAAAAGATTCCGCAAGATCATAAGCGCGGACAGGATCGCGGTAAGGGCCAGCATCTCCGCCCCATAGACAAAGTACGCTGCGGGGAGGAAGGCGAGCGGGATCGCGACGGCGCCAATCGAGAGGCGCTTGGTGAGGAGGGTCAGGACGAGGCCGACGCCCATCGCGGCGAGGCCGTAGAGAGGATGAATAAAGAAGAGCGTGGCGCAGGTGCAGGACACGCCCTTGCCGCCCCGGAAGCGATGCCACAGGGGGAAGTCATGGCCGAGGACTGTGCCGAGGCCTGCATACGCAAAGAGAAGGGCATGGGAGATCCCATGCCCTCTGCCAAATAGCAACATACAGAATACGCAGGCGAGGACGGTTTTTAAGAGGTCCCCGAGAAGGACGATCGCGCCGGGCCAGAAGCCGCACTGCGCCTTCACATTGGCCATCCCGGGGTTCCCCGTTCCGAGTTCGAAGACGGAACACCGTTTCACCTTGCGGACGACAAATACTGCCGTCAGAAAATTACCGAATCCATATCCGATCAGTAAACAGAGTATACGAACCATCATTTGATCTTGAAGGTCACCGCGGTGGAGCCGGCATAGGGGCTTCCCTCATTAGCAGTGAGCACCATGGTCATCTTCCCGGGTTCTTCGTTGTGATAATATTCCACTCTCAGATCCTGGTCGACCAGCGTTCCGCCTTCTTCGGCCGGCTTCGCATAGCTCTTCGGCACCTTGATCTTATAGTCCAATCCATAAGCCGGCTCGATCGGCGCGTCTTCCACGCTGAAGCTCTTCGTCAGCTTCTTCACTTTCAGCTTCTCCACCAGGTTCTTTTTCTGCACGAACACATTCAGCGCCGTATCCCCGACAAAGTTTTTACTGTTGGAAAAAACTTCCGCATAATAATGCCCCTCGTTCTTCAACGCCTTCACAATATTCCAGTTGCTGTCGCGGTAAACGATCTTCAGTTCCTTAGCGCCGGCCTTGCGGACCTCTCCGCTGTCCCACATGACGAGGAGCGGAAGCGGCTTATGCGCTTTGCCGTCGCACTTCACTCCGATATTGTAGAAATAGACATTTGCCCCGAGGACCGCCGGGTTGATCGTGAACTCGGCCGTAACGTCGGGTTTTCCTTTTCTCTCACCCAGGAGAGTCGCTGTAACGCGGGCAGTGCCGGCGTCAACATTTTTATCATAGGAAACTTCAACATCCTCCGCCCCAAGGGCCCTGACTCCGTCGTAAACATAGACCTCCGGCGTAATGGCTTCTCCCCTGTAAGTGAAATCGTCGATCGCACCGATCCAGGTTTTGGATAAATACCCTTGCGCGCCAAACTCCTGCAGCGTAAGGCTTCCGTTCAGCACTTCCGCAAGCACTCTCTTCTGCGTATCGGCAGATTTACCGTAGGCGTCCTGCAGCGCTTTCTCCACCGGATCCGCCACGCCGGCTTTTACCGTAACCTTACAGGTCGATTCCAAACCGCCGAACATAGCGGTGATCTCCGCAGTCCCCTCTTTCCGGGCAAGGACCATTCCATTGGAATCCACATACACGGTGGAGGGATCGCTGCTCTTGAAATCCGGGGTTACAGGGTCATTGTTCCCGTCCCACATATGCTTATATTTCAGCATAAACGTCTCATTAACATCCAGCGTCACTGCTTTACGATCCAGAGACAGGCTATGCAGGGTATATACTTCCCGGATCCTTTCGCTTGCCGCATACCCGTCCGGATAGAACGCCATGGCCTTCAGCGTGGCTCCACGGTCAAGCTGAATGGGGCCGTCATAGGTGTAGGAATCCATATTCGGTTCGGTCCCGTCCAGCGTATAATAGATCGGTACTCCTGCCGGCGCACCGGTGATCGAAATGGTCTGCGGCGAATCATAGGTTCCGCCCGGTACCGATACTTTGAGCTTCGACAAACCCGATAAATCGCAAGAAACCTCGACGGTTTGCGCCGGACAGCCGACTCCCTGGCTGGACATGACCGTCCCTGCGGGGATCACTAAAACACCGGTGGTATAGCGGAACGCTCCGGCTTCCGGAACAATGTACACAACGTTTGCCTCTTTACTGTAAGTTCCGTCCATCGTCTTCTTTATTCCGCAATTATCTCCCCAGGGCTCAAAGGAGTTATATGAGCCGGTCTCAGGATCCAGATCATAGATCCTGGCGCCGCTGCCCACGGGATTCACAGGCTGGTCAAAGGTAACTTTCACACAGGGATCGCCATAACTCGTGACCACTTCCGCACTGACGATCTTCGGTCCCGCCACCTGATCGGCAAAGTGAACCTGAAAGCTCATCGTTCCGTTTTCCGACGGCGCAGTGATATTGGTAATGGAAATCCCGGTATCCTCAAGGGTCGTGTCCGTCATCAAGCCCTCTCCGCGTGCATCCACATAAAAGGCCGTACTCGGGTCGGTCAATTCCGCCAGCTCATCTTCGGGATGATAGAACCCGGCATATTCATCCGCCGGATTCCGATATGCGCTGATCAGCGGGATCAGTTGGTCTGAGCGATTTGAGCCGATAAACTGGTCGACATGCAGGCGGGCATATACATGATAGAACCGAATGCCATCCGGAATATTGGTGGGTACTCCCCAATCTACATCCAAATCCCTGATATGGTCATTACCTTCGTCTTTATAATATTCCGCGAGGATGAACTGCGAGTAGATCCCATACTTCTCATACTCTTCCTTCGGCAGGATAATGGCAATATCTCCGTTCTTTGCGTAAGGACGAAGCTCCACCGTAGCATCCTCTGTCACAAACTGTACCGTCTCCTTCGGAATCCAGCCGAGAAGCATCTTCGCAAAGCCGTCCTGCTCGCCGGTATTATTATCCATCATGGCAAAGGAATCAAACTTATCCAGACTGCTGTCATATGAGTAGTAATCGTCCAGCCCGAGCTGGTGGCCGGTCTCGTGGATAAAGGTCTCGATATAAGTATTCAGATCATCAAGTCCGCTCTCCTGGTGCAGTGTATCCACCATCTGAATGATTTTGTTAAAATGATAGTCCCCCAACGTGACCGTGGTTTCATCCGTCCGATATGCCCACCAGGGCGAACTCCAGCCGGTATTTCCGCCGGCGCAGCAAAAATAGCAGCCATCGATCTCAAGATCTCCGTCCTTATCAAACTGGGATAAATAGTTGTTTAAGTATTCAAGATCAGACTCTTGTGTATCCGGCCGGTCCTTTATGATCTGCTCCGCCCAATAGTCCAAAACATCCTGATAGACGGAATCCATACTCCCCCCTACCGGCTTATACCAATCCCGGTCATGCTCGGAATTGAACTCAATGAATTCCCCGTCAATATTCAGTTTCCCAAAAGATGCGCGCTGATAATAAGCACGAAGGCTGTCCTTCGGATATGCCACATCTTCAGTATCGGATTCGGACTGATCCCGGAACATCTTATCCTTGAGTTTGTTTACGAAATCCGGATCAAATTTCTTATCCTGAAATTCCACGATCGCCACAACGGTATCGACATCCCCATCTGCCGGCATGCAGGGAGGGACTCCTGTCACCGGTTCCCGTGTGGTGCTGGGGACCAGGCCTGATCCGCCTGCCTCCTGATACTGTGCAAGGTTTTGAAGCAGATACGAAAGCGTACTGCCCTCATCTGCTTTTTCTGCCGCCGCTGCCGGCCCCGCCCCTGCCAATGCCGTGGGCGCCGCCAGCGCCGCCGCCATCAAAAGTGCAAGCCCTCTTTTCCTAAGTTTCTTTGAAGCCATATGCAACCTTCCTTTCTTAAACTCTTTTCCATAACTATAGCCTTATACATATTATTATGTCAATCAAAACGCCTGCCCCAATCATGGGACAGGCGCAAAAATCATTTCATTTGTTACACTTTCGGTTTCTTGCGGAACGCCTGGCTGATGGCCGGCACGACAACGGACACGATCAGCATGAGCCCGATGATGACCAGCACGAGCTGGGTATTCACATTCTTCTGCCCGAGAACGATACGGATACAGAAGATGATGAAGGCTGCGATGAAGCCGCCGAGGAGGTTCCCCTTTCCGCCGGTGGTGGCAATGCCGCCGAACACGCACATGGCGATAACTTCCATTTCAAAGCCGTTACCGGTCGTCGTGTTCGCGCCGAAGAGGGTGCTGAGCAGAAAGATCGCGCAGATCCCTGCCTGGATGCCCATGAACGCGAAGGCAGTGAGCCGCATCTTCTGCACTTCAATACCGGCGTATTTGGCTGCCGTCTGGTTGGAGCCGCAGGCGTACATCTTTCTTCCAAAGGTGGTCTTATTCAGGATCGTGATGAAGATCACCGCGCCGATGATGACAAGGAAGAAGGACAGCGGGAACGGGCCGATCTTCGTGGCCAGTACCTTTAATCCGGCCGTATCCTGCATGGAGATGGAGCCGCCGGAGCCAAGGGAGACTTCAGCGATCCCGCGGAAGATGATCTGCGTGGCGAGCGTAATGATCATCGTCGGGAGCTCCGTAAACTTTGTCGCGATAAAGCCGTTGATCAGGCCGCAGGCCAGGCCGGTGGCGATGCAAAGGATCACGACCAGCGGGAACGGCAGCCCGGCGTTCCCCGCGAAACAGGCCACCGTGGAGCACAAGCAGACGATGGAACCGACGGAGATATCGATGTCTCCGAGCACGAGGATATAACCCATTCCGAAGACCATGAAGGCCTCCGCGAGGTATTTCGGCATTTCACGCAGCACGTTCGTCGCGTTGTACACCGGTGAAACAATGACGCCGAATACATTGACAGCGATAAGGATCAAAATGAGGGCGCCTTCCCAGGACAGGAGCTTTTTCTTCAGCCCGCCTTCAGGAATGGCGGATATTTCTCTTCCGGATTTTCCAGCCATATCACATTTCCCTCCTTAACAGATTTTGTCGATCCATCATGCGCTGCGTCACCACGTTTAAAATGACCACCGCAAGGATGATGATGCCCTTCACAAGGTTCTGGGCAATGGCGTCGATCCCGACCAACGGAAGCGCTTTCGCAATGATAGCGATGATCAGGGCGCCAAGGAAGGTTCCGACCACGCTGCCGCGGCCGCCGCTCATGGAAACGCCGCCGATGACGCAGGCTGCGATCACGTCCATTTCCTTCCCATACTGCATGTTCGGCTGCGCCGACGCATAGATGGAAACCGAGAGCACACCGGCAAGGCCTGCGAGAAGCCCCATGATCGTATACACAGAGATCACGGTACGGTCCACGTTGATACCGGAGATCCTGGCCGCTTCCGCGTTGGAACCGACCGCGTAGATCCGGCGTCCGAAACGCGTCCATTTCATGATGATGAAGAACAGCACGTAAACCACGATCAGGATAATGTAGGGGCCGGGAGAACCGTCTTTTCCGAAATCGGAGAAACCGGAAACGTCCGCGCCGGAAGCCCAGTTGTTATTGGAAATAACGTACGCCATGCCGCGCCAGACATACATGAAGCCCATCGTACAGATAATGGGCGCGACCTTTGCCTTGGCGATGATGATGCCGTTCAAAAAACCGCAGCCGACGCCGATCGCGGTACCCACCACAAACAGCAGGAAGGTATTATGAATCACATTGTATTTCTGCAACAAGCCGATCGTCATACCGGCAAACGCCAGCGTACTCGTGATCGAAATATCGATGCCTGCCGTCAGCATGACGCATAACATGCCAAGCGCCATCACAAAGGTCAGGGCGTTGTTGCGGAAGATCTGGCCGATGTTCGCCGGCGCAAGGAAGGTGGGGCTTAAGATCTCGATCACGATCAAAAGCACGACCAGCACCAGCAAAAGGCTTACTTCACGGGAGCCCGTGATCTTGGAAAGTATGGATTTCTTTTTCATCACGCCGCCCCTCCTTTCTCCGTTTTTCCTTTCTCCATAGAGAGTTCGAGGATCCTCTCCTGCGTCACTTCTTCTCTATTGAGGCACCCCGAGATCCGGCCGTTGCACATCACAAAGATCCGGTCGGACATGCCGATGATCTCCGGCATTTCGGAGGAGATCATGATGATGCCGTATCCCTTCTTCGCAAGCTGGCCCATGATCTCATAGATCTCTTTTTTCGCACCAACGTCAATTCCCTTGGTGGGCTCGTCCATGATGACCACTTTCATATTGGACTGTGCAAGGGCCTTTGCGACAACAACCTTCTGCTGGTTCCCGCCGGAAAGCGAGCTGGCGGGCTGGAAGATCGTAACCGCCTTGGTATCGACTTCTTCGAGCCGGTCCTTACTGACCTGCCGCTCCTTGTTCTCATCGTTAAAGGGCCCCTTTGCCAGTTCGTCCTGGATCGGAAGCGTAACGTTCCTCCCCAGCCCCCAGGACAGGATCAGGCCCTGTTTCTGCCGGTCTTCGGGCAGAAGGATGATCCCGGCTTTCATAGCGTCGCCGGGCTTTTTGATCTTGATCTCCTTGCCTTCCAAAAAGATCTTTCCGGCATCGGGCTTTGTGATCCCGCAGACGCTCTCGATCGTCTCCGTACGGCCGGCGCCGACAAGGCCGGTAAGGCCCACGATCTCTCCGGCTTTCACATCAAAGCTGACGTTCTTAAAGTACCCGGTCCTTGTCATGCCCTGCACACGGAAGATCTCTTCGCCTAAAGTAAGCTCTTCCTTCGGATACATATCCGTGATCTCACGCCCCACCATGGCCTTAATAAGGTCCGCGTTGGAAATGGCGTCCACGTCATACGTTCCGATGTACTGGGAATCCCGGAACACGGTAACACGGCTTGCGAGCCGGTACATATCCTCAAATCGGTGAGAAATAAAGATGATGGACTTGCCCTCGTCCCGAAGCTTTTCCACAATCCCGTAAAGCTTCTCGGATTCATTGGCAGTCAGCGCCGCCGTGGGCTCATCCAGAATGATGATCTTTGCGTTGGTAGACAGGGCCTTCGCGATCTCCACCATCTGCTGCTGTGCGATCGTCAGCGCCCCGACTTCATCCGTCGTCTTAAAGTCCGCATCCAGGCTCTGCAGGAGCTTCTGCGCCTCCTGATGCATCGCCTTCCATTGGATGATCCCGCTCTTCATCTTTTCATGGCCCATGAAAATATTCTCGGTCACGGAAAGCGTCGGATAGCTCGTCGGATGCTGGTACACGGCCGCGATACCGGCTTCCTGCGCATCCCTCGGCCCTTTAAAATGGACTTCGGAACCCTCCAGGAACATCTGCCCTTCTTCCGCGGCATGCACTCCCGTAATAACTTTGATAAAGGTGGATTTCCCCGCTCCGTTTTCCCCCATCAGAGCATGGATCTCACCCCTGCGAAGCTGGAACTGCACCTTGTTCAGCGCTTTGACGCCGGGGAAGATTTTTGTGATCCCCTTCAGTTCCAAAATAAGATCTTCTGCCAAATGTAAACCCTCCTTTCCTGCAAAAACCCGTTGAATGCCGAATTTCCGCTGTTACTGACAATTTTAGCAATCTCCTTTCTTTTCCTCAAGTGTATTATTTTTTGGAAACGGGTAAAATGTTGTGGTATAGTAATGATATGAATCTTTTGATCGCAGATGATGAAAAACTGACCCGCGAGGGTCTGAAAAACGGCATCGACTGGGAGTCACTCGGGATCCGGGAGGTCCGTCTCGCGCATGACGGCAAAGACGCTCTCCGCATCACCGAAAGCTTCACTCCCGACATCGTCCTTACAGATGTCCGCATGCCTCATATGGACGGGATCGAGATGGCGAATGAGCTTAAAGCCCGCTTCCCCGGGATCAGCATCATCTTCATGAGCGGATACTCGGACCGGGCTTACTTAAAGGCCGCCATCAAGCTGCGCGCCGTGAGTTATGTGGAGAAACCGATCCACCTGGATGAGATCTGTAAGGCTGTTTCCGATGCCGCAAAAGAGCGCGGCGTAAAAGTCCTTCTGCAGAAAATGGAAAGCGGTGTTTCCGAAGCCGAGCCCACTGCAAAGGAGCCGTCTGAAAGCGAAGCGGCCAGCTCGACGCATGTGGATCTGATCCGTTCCTATGTCGGAGCGCACTATTCGGACACTGCCCTCTCCATCAAAGCGATCAGCGATCACGTGCGTCTCTCGCCCTCTTATATCTGCACGCTCTTCAAATCGGAAACCGGCGAGACACTGAACCAGTACATTACCCGTTTCCGCATGGAAAAAGCCCGTGAGGCGCTTTTGGATCCGCGGAACAAGGTTTCGGATATCGCGGAACAGGTGGGTTTTACCGACAGCAATTATTTTTCCAAAGCGTTTAAGAAGAGCTTCGGCTTATCGCCCACGGACTTCCGGGGAAGCATGATGCCATGAAAAAACGATCCCCTTTCAGACGCGTCCCAGAGGATATTCCTCTGCGGTCAAAAGTCCTCATCCTCGTTATCCCGATGTTGCCCTCCGCGGTTTTGATCTCCGTTTTCCTCATGTTCCAGATGAACCGGGCGATCCTGCAGAACTCCCTTTCTTCGGAGGAGGCGCTGACCTCGCAGACCGCGAATGTCGTCATCGAATCCCTGCAGCGCGTTACAACGGTCATGGATTCCCTCACCTCCGACCCCTTTCTTTCCCGCGCCACCTACACCGAGAATCCGCATGCGTTCCTGCGGACAGAGGATGCGGACACCTACGCCGACAACTTTTTCACACTTGCCAATTCAATGACGGACCAGACCCTGATCACCGACATCAAGGTCTATCTGAACCCGGAATATGAAGTCCTGGTCGACCATTATGAACATCGGAACATCCTGACTTCTCTTTCCGAAATTAAGTCCTCCTACTGGTACGGGATCTTTTCCGGCCAGCCCACCCGGACTACGCTCTTCTGTCCTTCCTTTTACCTTACAAACAAGGAGCTGGAGGAGTCCGGTTCCCTTTGTTACATTCAAAAGTACAACAACATCGCCTCGCCGACCTCCACCGGAACCGTCGCCTATCTGGCGGTCTATTTTTCGCAGGACCGCATCGAGCAGCTCCTGCGTGACAACCGCACCACCGAGGACTCGCTGCTCTATATCGTGAACAGCCGTGAAGCCGTTGTTGCGACCACCGACCGGCAGATCACGGGTATCTATTTCCAAAGCTATGAGGATCTGAATAAACTCGCCGGCGTACACACCCATTTCAAACAGATGACGATCCTCGGGGAAAACGTGTACCTCACCTGCCGAGGCATCAGTCCCGCGGACTGGCAGATGGTCTGCATCATACCGAAAAACTCGGTGTATTCGGGAGAGCTTTCCCTCTTCGTCACCCTTTCCGTGATCCTGCTTACGGTCTTTATGATCTCGGTCCTCCTGCAGATCGTCCTGACCAATTCCCTTTCGGGCCGTATCACAAAGGTCACGAAGAAGATCGCGAAAAACGAACGCATCCATCCCGCCGGCACTCTTTCCCCGGGGAAAGATGAAGTTGCCCAGCTCGCGCGCGCCTATGACAAAATGCACGACCAGATCAACGATCTTATGAAAGAGCAGCAGACGTCGGCAGAAAAGCTGCGCATGTCGGAAGCCAAAGCGCTCCAGGCACAGATCAACCCGCACTTCCTCTACAACATCCTCGACATGATGAACTGGCAGATCATGAGCGGCGATAAAAAAGCCGCCTCAGAGGCGGTGCTGTCGCTGTCCCAGTATTATAAGATGACGCTTTCCAAAGCCGACATCCCGGTGCCGGTGCGGGATGAGATCAAACATGTCGAGCTCTATGTCAAGCTGCAGAATATGCGCTTTGAAGGGCGGATCCAATTCCTTTCGGACGTGCCGGACGAGCTCCTTGATCTTCGGATCCCCAAACTCGTCCTCCAGCCCATCGTGGAAAACGCGGTCCTTCACGGCATCCAGGAAAAGGAGCAGCAGGAAGGCACCATCATCATCATGGGCTGGAAGGAAGACAATGACCTGGTCTTCACGGTCTCGGATGACGGCGTGGGGATTGAACCCGACGTCCTCTCCACGATCCTGGATCAGAATGCTAAGACCCGGAAAAGCTCCGGAACGAACATCGCGGTCTATAACACCCACCTCCGCCTCCAGCTCCTGTACGGCGAACATTACGGCCTTACCTTCCGTTCCGTCCCCGGCGAAGGGACAGAGGTGGAGATCCGCGTGCCGGAGGATATCTAGTTACGCATAAAAAATGAGCAGGGGGTTTTGAAATCCCATGCCCATGCAAAGATCTTCAATTCTTCGTTTCCATCTTCTCCTGCCCGCCCATGTACGGCCGCAGCGCAACCGGAATATTGACCGAGCCGTCTTCATTCAGGTTATTCTCCAGGAACGCGATCAGCATCCGCGGAGGAGCGACCACAGTGTTATTTAAGGTGTGGGCAAAGTATTTGTTCTTGTCCTTATCACGCACACGGATCTTCAGCCTTCTGGCCTGCGCGTCGCCGAGGTTCGAGCAGGACCCGACCTCGAAGTACTTCTTCTGCCGCGGCGACCAGGCTTCCACGTCACAGGACTTGACCTTCAGATCCGCGAGGTCTCCGGAGCAGCATTCCAGCGTGCGGACCGGGATGTCGAGGCTGCGGAAGAGGTCAACCGTGTTCTTCCACAACTGGTCGTACCAATACGGAGAGTCTTCGGGCTTGCAGACCACGATCATCTCCTGCTTTTCGAACTGATGGATCCGGTACACGCCGCGCTCTTCGATGCCGTGCGCGCCTTTTTCCTTGCGGAAGCACGGCGAATAGCTGGTCAGCGTCATCGGCAGGCTTTCCTCATCATTGATCGTATCGATGAATTTTCCGATCATCGAATGCTCGCTGGTCCCGATCAGGTATAAGTCCTCGCCTTCGATCTTATACATCATCGCGTCCATTTCCTCGAAGCTCATAACGCCGGTCACGACGTTCGAGCGGATCATGAAGGGCGGCACCGTGTAGGTGAAACCGCGGCCGATCATAAAGTCTCTCGCGTAGGCAAGGACTGCGGAATGGAGCCGCGCGATATCGCCCATCAGGTAGTAGAAGCCGTTCCCTGCCACCTTCCCTGCGGACTCGAAATCCACACCGTTGAACCGTGCCATGATGTCGGTGTGGTACGGGATCTCAAAATCAGGCACAACCGGTTCGCCAAAGCGCTCGATCTCCACGTTCGCGGAGTCGTCCGGGCCGATCGGCACCGACGGGTCGATGATGTTCGGGATCCGCATCATGCGGCTCGTCACTTCTTCCTCGTATTTCGCTTCCAGCTCTTCCAGCTCCTTCAGCCGCTCCGCCTGCGCATTGACCTGCTTTTTGACCTCTTCGGCCTCTTCCTTTTTCCCGTCCTTCATCAGGGCGCCGATCTGTTTTGAAAGGGTGTTGCGGTTTGCCCTCAGGTCATCCGCCTCCTGCTTGGCGGCTCTGCTCTTTTTGTCAAACTCGAGCACCTCGTCCACGAGCGGGAGCTTATGCTCCTGAAACTTCTTTTTGATGTTTTCCCGAACCACATCCGGGTTCTCACGTAAAAAACGGATATCGATCATGTCAGCCTCCCTAATTATTCAAACCGAAGCGGATATTTTTCCGTCAGTTTCTTAACGATCTCTTTCGCTTTCGGTACCGCGTTTTCGCCCTCTTTAACGATCATCGCGATCGCGTCTGCCACCTGGTCAAAGTCTTCCGTATTCAGGCCTCTTGACGTGGCGGCCGGTGTGCCGAGGCGGATGCCGCTGGTCACGAACGGCTTCTGCGGGTCGTTCGGGATCGTGTTCTTGTTCGCCGTGATGTTGGCGGAATCAAGAAGCTTTTCCACCACCTTTCCGGTCAGTTCAAAGGGCGTCAGATCCATGAGCATGAGGTGGTTATCCGTGCCGTCGCTCACGATCTTAATCCCGCGGTTCTTTAACCCGTTGCACAGCGCCTGCGCGTTGTCCACGATATTCTGCTGATACGCCTTGAACTCGGGCTTTAAGGCTTCCTCAAAACAGACCGCCTTGGCCGCGATCACATGCATGAGCGGGCCGCCCTGGATCCCGGGGAACATCGCCTTATTAAAGTTGAACTCCTCGTTCGCAGCCGCGGTGCTCATGATCATACCGCCTCTCGGTCCGCGAAGGGTCTTATGTGTCGTCGTGGTCACGATCTGCGCATAGGGGATCGGGCTTTCATGCAGCCCTGCCGCGACAAGCCCCGCAATATGCGCCATATCCACCATAAGGACTGCTCCCACATGGTCCGCGATCTCACGGAAACGTTTGAAATCAATGGCTCTGGCATACGCCGACGCACCCGCGATGATCATCCGCGGTTTGCACTCCTTTGCAAGCGCCTCCACCTGGTCGTAATCGATGAAACCTTCATCATTCACGCCGTACGGCACGATCTTGAAGTATGTTCCGGAGAAATTCACCGGGCTCCCGTGCGTGAGATGCCCGCCGTGATCTAAGTTCATGCCCATGATCGTATCGCCGGGCTTGCATACCGCGAACTGCACCGCCATATTCGCCTGCGCGCCGGAGTGCGGCTGCACGTTCACATACTCACAGCCAAACAGCTTCTTCGCGCGTTCTCTCGCGAGATCCTCGATCACGTCAACGCATTCGCAGCCGCCGTAATAGCGCCTTCCCGGATAGCCTTCCGCGTATTTGTTGGTCAGAATGGATCCCATCGCGCTCATGACCGCGGGGCTCACCCAGTTTTCCGACGCGATGAGCTCGATATGGCTGTTCTGCCGGTCGAACTCTTCCTGTATGGTCTTTGCCACCTCCGGGTCAACTTTCCTGATATCTTCTAATGAATACATTGAAACTCTCCTCTCTATTTGAAAACAATACGCGGTCTATTATACTCAAAAAAAGAGACAGCCGCAACTGTCTCTTTTGGAAAACCCCTCACGATGCGAAATCCACCTGCTGCAGGGTTCCGGGGAGCCCGTTCTCGTGAAGGAAGAAGCCGGTGGAGCGCACCTTCGCCATCGGTTCGTTGGTCCATAAGTCATTGATCGAGAAATCGCCGGGCGCGCTGCCGAGCCAGATCGCGCCCACGCCTGCTTCGCCGAGCCCGATCAGCTTCTCCTTGCCGTCCGCGTCCACGGAATAGATCATGAGCCGGTCAAAGATCTCGTCCGCCTCGTCGATCCAGCCATTGCCGTCCTTATCAAACTCCGCCAGGTCCTTAAAGCCGTTTCCTGATTTCGTTCCGAAGAGCTCGCTCCCGTCGTTGATCTTTCCGTCCTTATTCCGGTCGAGGGCTAAAAACCCGCTGCCGGCATGCGGCATGTGCATGGCTTCCTCGTGCCCGTCCGCATCCAGGTCAAAATAGAACTTCTGGTCCGTGACATCACAGGCCGCGCAGTCCAGATTGATGACCAGCGGGTCCATGAAGGAGGGATTGCCGAACCCTATTTTTTCCTCATAACACTCCGTAAAGGATCGGCTCATGACAAGCTCCATGTTGAAACTGAACTCCCGCCCGTCCGAGGTTTTTACCATCCCCTCGGCGCTGAAGGAAGTTGCTTCTTCCTCATGGTAGAAGTAACTCCGGGAGAACTCAAAGCTTCCTCCCGAATTCACGGTCCCGCTGCCGTCAAAGCCGAAGAAGCCCAGTTCCTCCGCTTTCTTTCCGAACAGCAGCTGAAAAAGATAAT
>JAEEGH010017080.1_pt1 | contig 15532 bp, 12 predicted proteins | sample 9134181 | NCBI WGS metagenome assembly JAEEGH01 (sample SAMN16246544, study PRJNA631951) | gut metagenome | biome: gut microbiome; feature: rumen; material: DP-attached | host: Bos | place: Iran: Karaj | collected 2018-10 | reverse complement strand
GTCAGGCGTCGGAGGCTGTAACGCTGCTATAGCCTATCAGGTGGGAGATGATATAGAAAGCGCTTTGGAGAGAGAAGGGGCGGCAAGGCTTGATGTCCCGACCGTACAGCGGAGAGAGACGGTGAGACATAACAAGATGGATGTTCTGGGCAAGTGCGTGTATGATGCCGTGGAGCAACTGATAGCGGAAAACCGTGACAATCTGTCGGATGATGACATAGAGAACCACTTGTCGTTGATAATATTCAACAAGACATCATCCGTGGTTTCAGACCGTAAGTACCAGGCAACGATAAGCGACGTGGAGAACTATTACCCCAGTCCGTCGGTGTTCGTATATACGCTTCCTAATGTGGCACTGGGTGAGATAGCCGTACGTTATGGCATACATGGTGAGACTTCACTCTATATACTGCCGGAGAGGGATGAGGCTGTTATGCGGAGTATTGTTGAGGCATCACTTAATGACAATGACACTCGTTATGTCATAACAGGGTGGGTGGACTGCCCTGATGAGAATAATAGGGAATGTGACTTGAAAATAGTGAAGAGACAGTGAATATCGTTATCAATGGCATAGGAATAGTATCATCGCTGGGTGTAGGGGCTGAGGCTACCACTGAGGCATTGCGCAAGGGAAGTACGGGTATCCGTACGATGAGATACCTGCAGTCGCAGCATACCGAACTACCTGTTGGCGAGGTTCCGCTCTCCAATGAGGAGATGATGCAGATGTTGAATGCTACGTCTGAAAGATATGTCAGTCGTCCAGCTTTGATGGGTGCCATAGCCTTGAGGGAGGCTTTGCATAGCGCCGGCATCGATGCCGGCCTGAAGGGTAAGCGTGTGTGCCTCATCTCAGGGACAACCGTAGGCGGTATGGATATGACTGAGAGTGTGTTTGCAAGTGCGGATGATAATGACTTATACTACTGCGTCAAGCATCATGACTGTGGCAGCAGTACAGAGGATATGGCACGCCTGGCTGGTGTTGAAGCGGAGTGTTGTACGGTGTCCACGGCCTGTTCTGCGGCACTTAATGCTATCATAGTGGGCAGTGAGATGCTTAAGAACGACGAGGCAGACATTGTCATAGCCGGTGGCAGCGAGGCATTGAGCCGCTTCCATCTGAACGGTTTTAATTCACTGAAGATACTTGACGACAAACCTTCCCGCCCCTTCTGTGCCACACGTCAGGGGCTAAACCTCGGAGAGGGTGCGGCCTATGTTGTGATGACACGAGAGGAAGACGCGAAAGGAAAGGGTATATATCTTGCGGGATATGCCAACCGTTGTGATGCATACCATCAGACAGCATCGTCGCCAGAGGGTAAGGGAGCATCATTGGCTATGGCTGCCGCATTGAGGATGGCGCATCTTGTGCCACAGGATATAGACTATGTCAATGCGCATGGTACTGGTACTCCTGACAATGACAGAAGTGAGAGCCATGCCTTGCAAACAGTATTCGGTGAGATATTGCCCCCGGTGTCCAGCACTAAGGGCGCTACTGGCCATACCACGTCGGCTTCTGGGGCAATAGAGACGGTGATATGTATCCTTGCCATGCGTAACGGATTTATACCGGGCAACAATGGTTGGAGGGAGAAAGATGATGAGTGTATAGCGCCTGTTGCTGCTGCGTATGCAGCGACACTGCATCATGTAATGTGCAACTCTTTTGGGTTTGGAGGTAATGACAGCAGCATAATACTGTCAGATACAACCGTGGAACAAAGACAAGATGCCGCTCCTTCATGGCAAGTGGAGAAGGTTGCCGATGTAACGGTGGACAGTATGGAACAACTTACGGAGTTGGCAGAATATGTGTCGCCGAGAGAAACACGCAGGATGGGAAAGCTGTTAAAGGCTGCAACCTTGTCATCATTGAAGGCATTGCGTATGGCCGGGGTAGATAATCCTGACGCCATTATAACGGCTACGGCAAACGGTATGTTGGAGAACAGTGAACAATTATTACGTGAGATAGCAGACAATGGCGAGCAGACAACCAGTCCCACGCTCTTTATGCAGTCCACCCACAACACCATAGGCAGTGCCATAGCCATACGCCTGGGGTGCCATGGCTATAATATCACATATACACAAGGTGACCAGTCACTGCAATGTGCGCTGAATGACGCCCGACGACTGATAGCTACTGGTCAGGCAGAGACGGTGCTTGTAGGTTGCCATGACGAGTCTGCACCTTATCTCAATACGTTGCTACAACGTCTGGGAGAAGACGTGTCTCGTGATATATTCTCTCGTTCAATAGTGCTTACAAGGAAAAAGGAAAGATGATGAGCCATACATTAACACTGCTTATGTTGTCGTTGCTGCAGAGCGCATTGCTTGCCATGGGACAGGTATTGCTGAAGGTATCGATGGCGCGTATGGAACCTTTTGCGTTCAGTGCGCGTTTCTTCCGCTCGCTGTTGCTCAACTGGCCTTTCGCCTTGTGCGGTCTCTGCTTTGGCGGTGCTGCGTTGTTGTGGATGTATATAGTGAGACACTTCCCACTCAGTCAGGCCTATCCGCTGGTGTCTATGAGCTATGTCTTCGGCATGATAGCGGCTGTGGTATTCTTCCATGAGACAGTAGAGATAACGAGATGGGTGGGAGTGTTGTTTATAATGATAGGATGTGCTTTGATAATTAGATAGTATTACATTAAAGATGAAGAAGAACATTATTTTACTAACCGCGTTTATGCTGTGCGCTGTACTTGCGCAAGCAAAGATTACATTGCCCTCAATCATCTCTGATGACATGGTGCTTCAGCAGAGTACTGAGGTAAGACTGTGGGGATGGGGCGCCCCTGGTGAGAAAGTAGAGGTCAGCACCTCATGGGATGAGGAGGCACAGACTAAAGTGAACAAGGACGGAAAGTGGAGCGTCTTGTTGCGTACTCCGCAGGCGTCATATCAGTTGCAAGAACTGAATATCAATGATATCTCGTTGAAGGTGCTTGTCGGAGAGGTGTGGCTTGCCGGTGGACAGAGTAATATGGAGATGCCGCTGAAAGGTTTCGCCGGCGCCTGTGTGAAGAATGGAACGCTTGATGCTATGCGCGCCGCGCAGGAGGCTCCTTTAGTGCGTATGTTTAACATAGAGAAAAGCCAGAAGTTCACTCCGCAGGATAACTGCAAGGGCAGTTGGCTGACACCGTCGTTTGACAATGCCCTGCAGTTCTCTGCCACGGCATACTACTATGCATCGCTTATGTCAAATGCCCTCAACGTACCGGTGGGTATCATCAATTGCAGTTATGGAGGCACGAGGGTTGAGAGCTGGTGCTCTGCGGAGACTTGTAGTAAATATCCCGATGTGCCGGTTGACAGTGTAGGTATATGCACCGGTGCCATGTATCCATGGGAAAGAGCCGTCGTCACTTACAATGCGATGTTTCGTCCTGTAAGCCCATATACTGTAAAAGGTATAATATGGTATCAGGGATGCAGCAATGTCAGTGACTCAAAGCATTATGCAGACAGGCTGTCAACTATGGTACGTCAGTGGCGTGACGAGATGGCTCAGGGTGATATCCCTTTCTATCAGGTGCAGATAGCGCCTTACATATATGGTGACAGCGAGAATGGCATATCAGGCGCGTTGCTGCGTGAACAGCAGTTCCTGTCATGTGACATGATACCCAACAGTGACATCATCTGTACCAATGACCTTGTCGAACCGTATGAGCGACACAATATACACCCACGTGAGAAACGCACCGTAGGACTGCGTTTGGCTATGCTCGCATTAAACAAGACGTATGGCATGAAAGACCTGCCATACTCTGGACCGCGCTATGACGCATCAAAACTGTCCATCACGGCAGACACCGTCACGGTGGGCTTCACAACAAACAATTACGGAATATGCCGCAACTATGCCCTCGAGGGTTTCGAGATAGCAGGTGAGGACCGTGTGTTCCATGCAGCCAAGGCCGATTTCCATTGGCAGACTAACACCGTGACGCTTACATCTGCCGATGTGCCCCGGCCTGTGGCAGTGCGTTATTGCTTTAAGGATTTCCAGATAGGTAATATGATAGGAGGCGGTGAACTGCCTCTGTTCCCATTCCGTTCAGATAATTGGTAAAATATAAAAGACGACATATTATGATAGCAAGACTTATATTTTTCTTTTCAATCCTACTGTGTCTGCCAGTGTCAGCACAGGATTGTGGCAGACAATCGTTTAATGACGGCTGGACGTTCCGTTTAGGTGATGACGGCGTACAGCGCAATGTAAGGATACCCCATGACTGGGCAGTAGAGGGAGACTTCAACAAGGATAACCCTTCAGGTACAGGTGGTGGAGCCTTGCCTGGCGGCATAGGATGGTATGAGAAGCATTTCTTTGTTGACAAGGGCGAGCGTGGCAAGGCTGTGCGCATAACCTTTGACGGAGTATATATGAACAGTACGGTATGGATTAACGGTCAGGAACTGGGTACACGTCCTTACGGATACATCTCTTTTACATACGACCTTACCCCTTACCTGCGCTATGGCAAGGACAACGTGGTGGTCGTCAAGGTTGACAACTCTGACCAGCCTAACTCCCGTTGGTACTCAGGATGTGGCATATACCGTAATGTGTGGCTGACCAAGACCAATGCCATACATGTGGCAGAGAACGGCACATACGTTACAACCACCATGCGTAAGGGTGCTGATGGCAAAGCTGTGGCGGCAGATGTGAACATCGCTGTTGACATCGTCAACCCTCAGGGTCGCCCAGTGAAGGTGCGCAACATCATACGCAATGCTGACAAGCAGACGGTAGCGCAGTCAGAGGGTACAACCAACAGTGCCGGAGGGATGGCGCTGACCGCCAATATCAGTAATGCGCAGTTGTGGTCTGTTGCCTCCCCTTACCTGTACACTGTCGTTACGCAGTTGCTTGACGCTGACGGCAAGCTGCTTGACGAATATAACACACGTTTCGGCGTGCGCGATGTGCAGTTTACCACCGAGGGATGTTTCCTTAACGGTGAGCACATACAGATACAGGGAGTATGTAACCATCATGACCTGGGATGTCTGGGAGCCGCCGTTAACCGTCGTGGCATAGAGAGACAGCTGGAGCTGCTCAAGGCTGCAGGCTTCAACGGCATAAGGTGCAGTCATAATCCGCCGGCACCAGAGTTACTTGAACTTTGTGATGAGATGGGCTTCCTCGTGATGGATGAGGCTTTCGATATGTGGCGCAGGAAGAAGACAGCGGGCGACTATGCACGTTTCTTTAACCAGTGGCACGAGCGTGACCTTGCCGACTTCGTACGTCGTGACCGCAACCACCCCTCTGTGTGTATCTGGAGTATAGGTAACGAGGTACTGGAGCAGTGGAGTGACGCGAAAGCCGACACGCTGACGCTGGAAGAGGCAAACCTTATCCTGAATTTCGGACACGCAATAGAAGATGACAAGACATCTGGCGACCAGTTGTCTGTCAACTCTCTGCTGTGCCGTAAGCTGGCTAACTTCGTTCGTGCCCTTGACCCTACACGTCCTATTACAGCAGGATGTAATGAGCCAAACAAGAATAACCATCTCTTTAAGCCTGTTGATGCGCTTGACATAATAGGCTATAACTATCATAACCAGAACATCCATGATGTAAAGAAGAACTTCCCCGGACGTCCGTTTATCATAACAGAGTCTAACTCCTCCTTGATGACGAGAGGATATTACAGGCAGAACAGCGACTCCATGTATGTGTGGCCGGAGAGATGGGACAAGCCTTTCTATGACGAGACCTTCTCTTGCTCAAGCTATGAGAACTGTCACGTGCCATGGGGCAATACCAATATCGAGACGCTGAACCTCATGCGCCGCTACCCATGGATATGCGGACAGTTCGTATGGACAGGCTTTGACTATATAGGTGAGCCTACGCCTTACGGCTGGCCTGCCCGCTCAAGCTATTTCGGCATAATAGACCTTGCAGGCTTCCCTAAGGATGTGTACTGGCTGTATAAGAGCAGGCTGACGCAAGAGCCGGTGTTGCATCTGTTCCCTCACTGGAACTTCGGCAACGAGACCTATGCGGGCAAAGACATAGTTGCCAGCAAGATGTCAAAGGACGGGTATGTTGACGTATGGGCATATTATAACCAGGCCGACACGGTGGAGCTGTATCTCAACGGTAAGCCGATGGACGCTGCCGCCGTATTGCCGCATGACGCCTCCCTGATGTGCTGGCGCGTGAAGTATGAGCCAGGCGAACTCCTCGCTGTAGCAAAGCGTAACGGACGTGTGGTGAGCTCTGCGTCAGTAAGCACAGCCGGCGAACCGGCAGCCATAAGACTGACACCCGACAGACGTGTCATTACGGCTGACGGCGTGGACCTGTCGTTTGTTACGGTGGAGGTTGTTGACAAGGAGGGCCGCCTGTGTCCTAATGCTTCAAACCTGATACACTTCGATGTGACTGGTGCGGCGTTTATTGCCGGTGTAGATAACGGCTCGCCTATCTCGCTTGAGCGTTTCAAGGATAATAAGCGAAAGGCATTCTACGGCAAGTGCCTGCTTGTAATACAGAATAACGGCAACGCCGGCAAGGTAACGATAACGGCAACGGGCGACAACCTGAGCGCTGCGACAACAGAGGTGATCTGTCAATAAACAAACAAAATACAATGCAACATCCAAAAGGATTATATCTTTTATTTGTCACGGAGATGGCAGAGCGTTTCTCATACTACGGTATGAGGGCTCTCTTCGTGCTGTATCTGGTGGCGGCTTTCTATTCTAATGATGATGCCAGCGAGATATACGGCTCATATACTGGCCTGGTATATCTCACACCTCTTCTCGGCGGCTATATAGCAGACCGCTACTGGGGAAACCGCAGGAGTATCATAGCCGGCGGACTGATGATGTCAGTAGGTCAGTTCCTTATGTTTGCCTCGGCATGCTTTGTAAACCAGAGTATATTTGAGCATGGTGGACAGATAGATGCGACGGTGGACAACAGACTGTCGTTGTGGCTTATGTTTGCCGGACTTGCCGCACTGATTATAGGCAACGGTTTCTTCAAGCCAAACATCTCAACCATGGTGGGCGACCTCTATGATGCTGACGACCACCGTAAGGACTCTGCCTTCACCATATTCTATATGGGCATCAACCTCGGAGCCTTGGTGGCACCGTTGATATGCGGTCCTCTGGGCAAGGGCGACTGGAGCAATCCTGACGGTTTCAAGTGGGGATTCTTTGCTGCCGGTTGTGCTATGGTGGTGTCAGTGGCAGTCTTCGTGTTACTGAAAAACCGTTACCTCGTTACACCTGACGGTCAGCAGATAGGTACTACAGCCCATCAGACACGACCATCATCAGAGAATGCTGAGCAACAAGGTACGGAGCGCAAGGGACACGGCAGGCTCAGCACCATACTGTGCATAATCCTCGGTGCGGTATTGATGTATGCCTTCTCTTACAATGCCGACGACTATAATGATTATATCTCTGCCGCCATATACGCGGTATCCATAGCGCTGCCGGTGTTTATCATAACCGATGCCGGACTGACTGTGGACGAGAAGAAGAGAATATGCGTGATATACATCATAGCGTTGTTCGTCATATTCTTCTGGAGTGCCTTTGAGCAGGCAGGCTCTTCCCTTACTATCTTCGCTGACAAGCAGTGTGACAGATACATAGGGGGATGGGAGATGCCGACGACGTGGTTCCAGTCTATCAACCCTATCGTGGTGGTCCTCTTTGCTCCTGTCATGGCAGTGTTCTGGGAAATACTGCTGAAGCGAGGAGTGCATGTCCACTCTATAACCAAACAGTCACTGGGACTGGCGCTGCTTGCCTTGGGTTATCTGGTCATAGCCTACGGCACGTATGGCGTTGACTCTTCTGTCAAGATAAGCATGTGGTGGCTGTGCGCCTTGTATTTCATACACACGCTGGGCGAACTGTCGCTGTCGCCTATAGGACTGTCACTCGTCACGAAACTGTCGCCGGCGCGCATGGCGTCACTGCTCATGGGCGTGTGGTTCATGAGTAATGCGGCAAGTAATATCCTTGCCGGAAAGCTTGCCACCCTGCTGCCTATAGAGGGAGAGCCTAATGACAGTATCTTTGGTATTGAGATATCCACCCTTTCAGATTTCTTCCTCGTGTTTGCCGTCATGGCGGGTGTGGCCTCTTTGTTCCTGGCACTCATTACCCCATGGCTGAAACGTATGATAGGAGAAGGAAAACATAATATATAATAGTATGCAGACATTAGTATTTGCCACAAATAACGCACACAAGCTCTCAGAGGTTAGAGAGATTTTAGGAAAGAACTTCAGAGTGTTGTCCCTTAGCGACATAGACTGTCGTGAGGAACTGCCTGAGACGCATGAGACTCTTGAGGAGAACTCCATGGAGAAAGCCGTCTATGTAAGCCAACGTTACGGCTATGACTGCTTCGCCGATGATACCGGCCTTGAGGTTGACGCTCTCGGTGGAAAGCCTGGCGTCTATTCCGCTCGCTATGCCACAATGGCTGAGGACGGTTGGACTGAAGCAGCCTCTTGTTCCAGTCACGATGCTGAGGCTAACATGCGTAAGCTGCTGCTTATGCTCGGGGATGAGAAGAACCGTGCCGCACAGTTTAAGACTGTGGTATCGTTGATTATGAACGGCAAGACATATCAGTTTACGGGCATCGTGAGAGGTGTGATAACCACAGAGCGACACGGAGGTGAGGGCTTCGGCTATGACCCGGTGTTCCGCCCTTATCAGGAAGACCCTGATGATACCACGCCCGTCACTCTGCTCGACAGGACGTTTGCGGAGATGACCAGTGAGGAGAAAAACAACATATCCCACCGCGGACGTGCCATGCAGAAACTGGTAGGGTTCCTGTCTCAAAACTGATATATGACTTTTGAAGGATTAATGAAAAATACGTCATTGAATAACACTTGATTTATGATAACCAATGACGATTTTGTCCTATCCGGGGCCTTCCGTTAACGCTCCATGCTTGCGATATTTCAAAATAGTTTCCTGCTGGTCGCGTACAGCGAAATCTACGGAGGGTTGTAACTCATTGATAATCAGTAGCAGGTTGTAAAAAAGCATAAAAAAACGATACTTTTTGCCCTCTAAAAGCTATGCTTTCATGGAGTAAAAGCTATCGAATGACATTGTAAAAGCTATGCTTTCTCACTGTAAAGTGATAGCTTTCACGAAAAAGAGGGTGCGAAAAGTCGTTTTTTCGCACCCTCTTTCCGTTTTTCACTCCTTCTTTTCTCCTATATTGCGTTTTTTGCCTGACATGATTTTAATCAAGCAATGACAAAAATGTCCTATTCTATGTAGTTCGTTCGCTCTACGGATTTTAGGATTTTAGGATAGCTATCCATTTGTTTTTTCAGTAACAAAAATCCCTGAATCCTATAATCCTTAGAACTCTTTTCTCTCTACGGATCTTGGGATTTAAGGATTTTTGCGCCAGTCTGCACCTTGCTTCAACTTTTCTCCTTAAATCCTTGAATCATTAGGGTAGATATCTATTCCATGGCAATTCTCTACAGATTTTAGGATTATTGGATTGTTATCCTTTTGCTTCTTCTCTAACGAAAATCCCTTAATCCTTTAGTCCGTAGACCGATTAGAGTCTCTATCAAAAAAGTTTGTAACTTGCTGATAATCAGTATAGGGTTCTTGTCCTGAGGGCGTACAAAGAATAATCGCAAGAGCTTAGTTTACAAGCCCTTGCGATTATTTTTTATGTGATACACTTTATTTGTAGTTCACAGGCTGCAACTTGGCACCCAGCGCCTGCACTACGCCGTACTGCCCATTCACGGTCTTCTGCAAATCCATCTTCTGCATCATGTATTTACCGTTCTGCTTAACTATGACGGCACATGGAACAGAATAGTGTGTAATAGGATAAGGGAATTTCTGGCTCTTGAATGCATGCCAACTGTTGCCCAGGTATATAGTCTTTACATACTCCAGTTTTGCGGCAGTAGCCCATTTTTTAGCCGCTGCATCACCATTTGACTTTATGTCAGCAGAAACATTCACGCCCTTAGGCATATCTACTGGCGCCATAGCACTTGTGCTGCAGAGGTCGAGCATCTGACGATACAACTCGCCCTGATTGTTCTGCCACTTAGCAGACTCAGCCTCCACCTTGCGAACCATTTCGTCGGAAGCATTGTACTGTGAGTGTCCCTCTATGACACGTGTCTTAATAGCCTCAGCCATGAAGTATCCATGAGCCAAACTGGCAGACCCCTGCTGGATAGCAGCCTCAGCACGCTGATACTGCATGAGAGTGTATTCGCAGATATCCTTCAGGGCAATCTTCCTCTTGGCTATCTCTATGGCATACTCCTCACGGTTTCTGCGCTCGGTTATCATGTCCGTCTCAGAAGGCCATGCCAGCATCCAGCCCTTGCTGCTGTTGACAACACCGCTCGTCGCATTGCTCATCGGATACTGCAGATAAACCATGTAGGTAGGAGTATCATATAGCAGCACCATGGCAAACACCTTGAAGTTGTCCAGTGTAGGATTGTCAACGAAAGCCTTTGTCCAAGCATAGCGAGGTATTTCGTCAATAGGGAAAGCGTTCTTCTTGTCAGGACCATAAGTGATATAATCCGTCAGACCATAAGCCTCCGTAGAGCCTACCTTTGCAAATACCTTATTGAATATATCCATGTGCAACTTCACCTGCTGCATGTAAGCGGTAGATTTCCTGTCGCCACTGAAGGTAATTGACTTAGCCCAATCACCCAGTTCACTCTCCTTGCCATTCCAGCGCCATACCACGTTGGAGGCGTCAGGAGCGTCACCACCCATATTGATGCCTGTAGCATCACTTGCCATGTTCTTAGCCTTGTTCTCAGCACTGTTCTTCGTGTCGTCCACCTTTTCTTTCACGGCTTTCTTAGCCAGGCCTTTCAACTTGCCAAACTGAGCGTAGCTGACGCTATTGCCAGCCACAAGGAGACCAGCGACCACAATGGCCTTCATGATCATTTGATTCTTTTTCATTTTTGCTTTGATTTTATTGTTAGTAGTGAGTTATAGCTATCCTGATGCAAAGGTAATAATATTTTTTCATTCAGCCAAAATTTGGTGGTAGCAAAATAAAATACTGCACTCGCCCCAGCAAGAACCAGTGTCGCGAATCGCGACGGTGGTTTTATCCTCTGCATCTACATGCCGGCCTCATTACAGAATTGTAGAGAAGGGAATCCTTGAACCAGAGATAAACCCGCTATTATTCGCTAATATAGGGACGGTCTATATCTTTGATATGATTTCCTTGTTTATGGCGAGCAGTGCCTTTGATGCCTTTATGAGGTTCAGATGGAAGGACTCCATGTCGTCGTCATTGCCGCTGTCGCGCAGGTTGGTGACAGCCTTCACCAGCACCACCGGCACATGGTAGAGAGAGCAGACGAAAGCCACGGCGGCTCCCTCCATCTCTTTCAGCCGTCCGCCGTTGCGTTCTATCACCTGTTCCTCCTCTTGTGTCATATCAAACGAAGAGCCTGTCGTGACCTTGGCGGTCTTGATGCCAAGAGATGACGCAAGGTCTTCTGTTCCCTCCCATGTAGTGTAGTTGCCCAGCCCCTGGGTATCCCATGCGTTGTCGCCCGGCACGTGACGGTCATGAAACATGGCACCGGAGCCGAGATATACCTCGCCCACCTTCATGCCGTGGCGCTGCCACGCACCGCATGTGCCGCTGTTTATTATGATGTTGGGGTGCAACCGCTCTATGGCGAGAGTGGTGGTCATGGCGGCAGGCTCGCAACCTATCAGGTCGCGGTCGTGCTGTCTGCCGGGCAGTACCACGAAAAGTTTCTTCTTGTTTCCGCCGTTATTTACTTCGCCCTCCCATATACGGCAGGGCAGGGGAGAGAAGAACCCCTCCCTCTCTTGCAGGTGAAACTCATCTATCAGGGGCTGTGCCTCTGCCTGCATGGCTATGATGTAACAGATGGTGTTCATGTCTTAGAGTATGTTTACCAGGTCTGACGGCTTCTCAGCAAACTGCGTGGCTCCGTGCTTGGTAAGGAAGTCCTTGTCGCGGAACCCCCACAATACGCTGACGCACGGCATGCCGCTGTTGATTGCCGTATTAATGTCAACGTCAGAGTCGCCAATATATACGGCGCCGTCCTTGCTGACGCCCAGTTCCCTCAGCGCAACCTCAACCATGTCGGGGGCAGGCTTGCGTCTTACGCCCTCGCGCTCACCTACGGCTACCTCAGCCAAGTCCTTGAACCATTCCTCGTGAAGCTCTGTCACACCAAACTGTGGCTTGTTGCTGACTATGGCGATGCGTCTGCCTTGTTGTCTCAGTGTACGCATGGCATCGGCTATGCCGTCGTATGGGGCGGAGTTGTCCTTGCAGTGTGCCTGGTAATACTCCTTGAATGTCTGTAATACAGCGTTGAGAGTCTGCTCATCGCTGCCCTTAGGTATGGCGCGCTGTATCAGCAGCCTTACGCCGTTGCCTACGTAGGTGCGCACCTCCTCAAGTGAGCGCTCAGGCAGGTTGTTAGTTCTCAGTGAGTAGTTGACAGACAACCATAGGTCTTTCAGCGTGTCCATCAGGGTGCCGTCAAGGTCAAATATTATAGTGTTGTATTTCATTTGCTTTGCTAATGTTATATTGCTTGTGTGGCGGCAGTAAGCCATTCACGGTCCTGCTCGTCGGTAAGTAGTGGCAGCAGTTCGGTGCGCACACGGGCGTGATACTTGTTGAGCCACTCTGTCTCCTCTTTTGTCATCAGTGAGAGGTCTATGGGAGCAGTGTCTATAGGACAGAGGGTGAGCGGCTCAAGGCGTAGGAAGGGAGCTCCGAGTTCGCTTTCCACGACCAGCATCATATTCTCAGTCCTTATGCCAAACTGCCCCTCTATATATACACCCGGCTCATCGGTCACGGTCATGCCGGGGCATAACGGTTCCGGACGCCAGTCCATACGTATGCTGTGAGGCCCCTCGTGTACGCAGAGCCGCCAGCCTACGCCGTGGCCTGTGCCGTGCATATAGTGCAGACCGCCGCGCCACAAGACGGAGCGTGCCACACTGTCAAACTGTGTACCGTTGGTACCTTCAGGGAAAGGCGTGGTGGCAAGTGCTATGTTAGCCTTCAGCACCAGGGTGTATGCCCGGCGCATCTCGGGTGTTACAGGTCCGAGGGCTATTGTGCGTGTTATGTCGGTGGTGCCGCAGGTGTATTGCGCCCCACTGTCAACGAGTAGCAGTCCTTCAGGGTGTAAGGCAGCGTTGGTGTCGGGGGTGGCGGTGTAATGTACTATAGCGCCATGGGCATTGTAACCGCTGATGGTAGAGAATGACAAGTCGCGAAACTCATTCGCTTCCTTGCGCATCAGCTCCAGCTTGTCGCTTACGCTTATCTCCGACTGGCCGCCAGCCTCAACAGCAGGCTTGAGCCACCGCAACCATTTCACCATAGCCACGCCGTCAAGCAGCATGGAGCGGCGGAAGCCCTCTATCTCCTTAGCGTTCTTTATGGCTTTCATGGTGGAGACGGGCGACGGGGAGTCTATGGGGTGGGGGGTGGCTTTGTATATGTTGTAGTTTATGGTGTCGGCATCGCACAGTGTGCGGCCGTCAAGAGTCTTTACCTGTGACGTGATGTCATTATATGGCTTTACGTCAACGTGTGAGGCTCTCAGCATATCTTGTGCCTCGGCGGTCAGCACACCGTTACAGAAGAGTGTGGCAGTGTCTTGCCTTATTATAAGGAAGCCTATGAACACGGGAGTCATGGGAATATCATTGCCTCGCAGGTTCAGGCACCATGCCACTTCCATCAGGTCTGTCACTATATAGGCGTCAGCCTGTTTAAGGCGCATCTCCGTTCGTATGCGTAGAAGCTTGTCGCTGGTGCTCTCGCCTATGTATTCTGCGTCAACCGCATAGATGCTGTTGGAGGGAATGGCGGGACGGTCGGGCCATATCATACGCATGGCATCATAGTTGGTGCGTACGGTCACGCCGATAGCCTTCAGTGATGTCTGCAAACGGGTAAGTTCTGCGTATGACATCATGTTACCATCAACGGCTACACATGTGCCGCCATTGGCAGACATCTTCCTCAACAGCCACTCGGTCACGGTGGGGGTGTCGGTGAGTCCCTCCTTCATAAGCATGAACTCGCTGCCGCTCAGTTCGGCGGCGGCTTGCAGGAAATAGCGTGAGTCTGTCCACAAGGCGGCTTCATCTCTTGTGACTACCGCGGTTCCGGCAGAGCCGGTGAAACCGCTGACATAGCGTCGTGCCTGCCAGTGGGGAGCCACATACTCGCTGCCGTGTGGGTCTGCTGTAGGGAAAATGATTGCGTCAATGCCCTCTGCGCTCATCTCATGGCGCAGACGGCGTAGTGTGTCTTCTGCCATATATGTGCAAAATTATAAAAAAACTTCTTATCCTGCAAGTGATACCATAGCCGACAGGGCGTTTTGCGGCATATTTATAGAAACAATCAGCCCCCTGACGGCATATAGATGCTTGTCAGGGGGCTTTATCTTTACCATGTTGTTGTGATGTCTTCCTCGTTCTCAGTATCAAAGAGTGATGACCCTTGTTTGGCTGGAGCGTCAAGTTTACCGTTTCCTTGCCCGTCGGTATTTCCCTTTTCTATATAAGAACCGGCCATGAGGCTTGGAATGTTCAGCAGACAGGTCTTTATCTCTGGCGTTATATATGTGTTGCGTTTCATTTCGGTATTAATTTTGTTTGGTTTCTTTAATGCCTTTCCTTATCACCAGTTCGTGTGTGGCATTGTTGCTGATACGCTGTCCTGCTATGTTATAGACAAGAAACGGGGTTGAAGAGGTCTCCATGCCTACTGTGTTGACGGGTGTGGTATCTTCTTCGCCGGTGAAGGAGAACGCGGTCAGTTTTGCTCCGGCTGTTGTCAAGGTGATGTAGGCACGAAAGGGTTTCATGCGTCCCATATAGGTGCAGTCATAAAACTGATTGTTGTATATGAAGTAGTCTGTAGCACCGAGGTCGCCGGACTGGCCGCCAGTCAGCAGAGCGTATGTACCTATAAGCTGTGCGCCGTTGCCGCTCTGTATAGGAGTGGCGTAGTTCTCTACGGTCACGTTGTTGAATGTATATGTGTTGTCAGAGTTTACTGTTGCGACTTTTATCAATACTGGCTCATTGGCTGTGATGGCATTTTGCTTTGTAAAGTACAACTTGTCGTTTGTCAGTCTGTTAACGGTAGCAATCTCTGTGCCGTTGCCGAATGCTGTCTGTACCTGCTCGGCACTGGCTGAGAAAGGTACTACCATGGTAGTCCATTGGTCGGTAGGAAAGGAACGTGTGAGCGTAACCTCATCATATTCGCCTGCGGCAAACCCTGTGTACTCTCCGGCTTCGGTGAGCTCCAGTTTCTTGTCAAGAAATAAGCGCTCATACTCCGTAGCAGCGAGGATGAAACCACCGAACACCTTACCTTCGGTGTAAAACAGAGGCTTGTTTTCATAATTTATTGCGTTAGGATC
>JAEEGH010017077.1_pt1 | contig 15532 bp, 13 predicted proteins | sample 9134181 | NCBI WGS metagenome assembly JAEEGH01 (sample SAMN16246544, study PRJNA631951) | gut metagenome | biome: gut microbiome; feature: rumen; material: DP-attached | host: Bos | place: Iran: Karaj | collected 2018-10 | reverse complement strand
ATTACCCCGACGGAGCAGAAGATAAATACTTGCTATCATAGATAACAAGGCCGCTCCTGCATAGAGCATATAATATAGGAGCTCTTCTTGTCCTGGCAGTTTATACATATTGGTATGGCGTTAATGGCTGCAAAAGTACAACAATTCTATGAATTAGTGGCTTTATCGCCTCACCTTTTTATATTTATTGGCTAAATGCTATATTTTAAGGTCCAGTGCTTAGGACGGATCTGGGTCTGTTTCAGAAATCTTTCAGCCAACATATCACTGGGGCCAGGCTCCAATGATAGGTAGCCTATCACCCGTATATCACTGGGGCCAGGCACCAATGATACATTCCCACCTATTATATAATTATGGGCAGAAAGCGAAAAAAGTTTCCAAAAGATTTGGGGTACACAAGGGGACAGGAACATTGTGTACTCAGAGGATCAGACCCTTTGTGAGCATGAACCTGTCAAAGCATATAATACTTGGTGAGGAAACAGGTCCTCTCCCAATCCACGATCTTTACATCGGATTCCTTTGCCGGAAGTGCCACCATAGCGTCCCGCCTTGGAGAAGATACCAATGGCGTTAGTCTTTTCTATCCATGTTTTGACTGAAAGAACAAAGTTATTACTGCCCGCCATGTTTCTAAATGTACCGAATTCGGTACAATTAAAATTGGGATTGTAGAGCATTTCCCATTCACCAAGGTACTCAATCGTACTTTTCAGACTGAGCCAACGGAAGATAATGTGCTCTTGCAACTGGCTACGAGCCATATCGGTCAGTGATATGTAGTCATCGTCATTATGAGAAACGATGGTTATCTCCGTATTCTGGACGTTAATCTTTGCCATAAGATAGAATTCCATTATGAATTATGTGTGCAAAGGTAGCACAAAATCATGAAACCAAAGAAGAATAAGTGAAAAATCCCTCAAAAGTTTTGTTGCCTCATATATTCTGTGTACCTTTGCATTCGACATTGGGTCATAAAATGGCTGCTGGCCCACTGCCTGAACTGAGTGCCGCGAACGCCCCGTACACGATATCCTACGGCTATAATCATCTCCAATGAGTAGAATACTACATTGTAGTTCTTGCCATCAGCGGCAGTAGTTAAGAAATTCTTAACAACTGAACTTTCATTTAACTCCCTATCTTTCAGTATGTTAGCTATATGCATACTGATATTAGGCTTCGAGGTGGCAAAAAGTTCCGCCATCTGTTGTTGGTTCAACCAGATCTTGCCATCCTTGGCATAGAGGGCTACTGATGCACGTCCGTCAGCTGTCCGATAGATGATGATATTCTGTTGTTCGTCCATTGTTTATTCGAATACTTGTCGTAATATAGCTTGTTTCAAGGCGTCGCACTCCAGAGAAATCTTGTCGTAGTTAACGCACAGCACTCCTAACGCACAGCACTCCTGACCCCGTGTGCTGTGACTTCTCCTAACTTCTTATATTCCCAACCTTCTTTCATGCCTCATCCTCCTTCAATTCATTGTCAATTGTCGCGCCACTGATGCGACAATTTGTTTTCCGTACTCAGCACGCTTATTATCAAGCACTTCTGTGTTTATTCGTTTCCCTATTTGCCAGTACATAATACTTAAAGCATTGCTGGCTGTGGTAGCCAAGTGTCTTGCCACGCTGGTACGAGCATTCTCAATAACTGCAACGGCTCGTTGCAGTATTTCCTCATAATCGACAGAGATTGTCTCCGCAGCGGAGACTATTTCGTTATTCTCTTCTTTCATTTCACCATCTCCATTTTTTCGTTATCATCACTGGGAAAGTTGTCGAAGGGTTCTTTTGCTCCATCTTTCGGATGCTGCCATCGTCAGATAGAACTCACGTTGGAGTTCATCCTTAAGTGGCATAACTATCAGAAAATGAGACCATGATAATTTTGACACCAGTGGTGACACAATTTGAATATCGGGAAACATTTGGGCAAATTGCATCATTCTGCGGATAGTCCTTTCCTCAAAACCTTTCTTTCCGTAATCTTCTTGCAATTGTGTCGCAACTTGCGCCACAATTTGCTTACCATACTCAGCACGCTGATTTCCAAGCACTTCGCGATTGATACGTTCGCCTATATGCCAGTACATCATGGTCAATTCATAGTTGGCTGTTGCAGCCACATGCCCACGCGCCTGCTCAATAATCTGACGCAAATCCTTAATCAAGGACTGCTGCTCTACGGAACCGCTAATGATGATCTCTTTATTGTCCTTCATTTCACCATCTCCATGATTTCGTTAATAAGAGTCTGATTCTCGCTATTGAGGTCGAAGATGCTCTGCGCAATCTCGCCGGGTGTGCGCTCATCCACTTCTTCCACCTTGTTGGGATTCTTCACACTGAGGTCGCAAGCATCGTCGAGGGTGCTCACATCGAGCAACGCACAGCACTCCTGACCCCGTGTGCTGCTCGGTTATCAGTTGGGTCATCTCCTGGGTCGTCATACGCTGTCAATTTGTATTCACGAGGCAAAGATAGGAAATATTTCCGAGAGTTGCAAGGATTTATTTGCTAAAAAAGCACAAAATATTTGGTGGTTTCAGAAAAAATGACGTAATTTGCGCTGCATAAAATATGAAGCATAAAATATGAAGGAACTGAACAACCCGTTTGTCGTGTATGGATACAAAGGTGCGCCATACTTCTGCGACAGAAAAAGTGAAACAGAAAAAATCGTAAAAGGCTTGAGCAATGAGCGAAACGTCACACTCATTGCCCCCCGAAGAATTGGCAAGACGGGACTTATCCACCATGTCTTTGCCCATATTAAGGAACAACAGCCTGACATCTGCTGCATCTATTTTGATATCTTGGCCACGAAAACACTTGAACAGTTCATACAGTTGATGGCTCGGAATGTTCTTGGCAGGCTTGATACGCCTTCCCAGACGGCGTTACACAAGGTGCATGATTTTTTCAGCGCCTTCCGTCCTACGATGACTTTTGATGCAAACACGGGTATGCCAACATTCTCACTTGACATTGTGAAGAGTCAGGAAGAACAGTCCTTGAAACGCATCTTCGACTATCTTGGACAATCGAAAAAGCGCTGTTATGTGGCCATCGACGAATTTCAGCAGATAACAAAATATCCCGATACGGATACCGAGGCATTGTTACGCTCGTTTATCCAGTTTGTGCCAAATGTGTATTTCATCTTTGCAGGCAGCAAGCAGCACATGATGTCGGACATGTTCCTGTCTCCAGAGCGCCCTTTCTATCAAGGTGCTCAGATTGTCAACATCAAGGAAATCGACGAAGAGGTGTATTACAGGTTCTCTAATGCCATGTTCCAAAAGCGGGGACAAGCATTGCCAGAATCTGTTTTCCACTATCTGTATGATAAGGTTGACGGACAGACTTGGTACGTTCAGGCGTTATTGAATCGCATATACAGTAACCAGACAGGTGAAATCGCCGATATCGATGTTGATCAGGCTGTCAGAGAACTGATCGACGAGGAAGAAGTCGCATTCGAGAATTACTATTCGTCGTTAACGACTAATCAGGCGGCCTTGATTCTGGCCATTGCCCAAGAGCGGTTAGTCAAGTCTCCGATGTCGCAGTCTTTCATCAGTAAATACCGGCTGCCTGCACTCAGCAGTGTCAAGATGGCGTTGGCCAGTCTCTCAGAAAGCCAGTTTATCTACCAATACCATGACGGTTATATCGTCTATGACCGTTTCTTCGGCATGTGGCTCCGACGACTGGTCTAACTCCTAAATGGAAGAGATTGACTGCGCACAGAGGGACAGGAGTCTTGTGCGTGCGCAGTTCCGCGCAGCGTTGCAGTGTTGCAGTTGTTTTCCCAATAGCAGTAAATACCAAAGAAATATTTTATATTTATATATATATTTATATATATATAAATATAAGTATAAATGAGGGGTAAAATAGGGCTTCATTATGGACTGCAACGCTGCAACGCGCAACGTGCCGCCCTGGTTTGTGTGGGGGAGGGGAGTCGGGAATACCGGCTGCCGATTGTCGGAATACCTGCTGCCGTTCGGGGGGATGCCTGGAATGAGTCGTGCTGATGCCTTGCACTATATAAGAACAGGCATTGGAACGAAGCAAAGGAGGCATCGGAACAAAGTGTGGAAGGCACTTTAATCAATTGAAGATTCTTGTGTCTCGTTCTTAAGACTCGCTGACGCCCGAATAAGCGGCATAGCCGAGCGGGTAGCAAGCGGCATAGCCGAGCAAGAATGTCTGACAAAATTCGGTCGTGAAAAATATTTTACATTTTTAGTAAAGAAAATTGTAAAAATATTTGGTAGTTTCAAAAATTAGTTGTACCTTTGCAGCGTTGAAAGTGAAGAGTGAAAGCGAAGAGTGAAGAATCTTCCCAAAGGCGCCAACGGACTGTTCTTTCACCACTCACCTCTCACCACTCACCTCTAAACAAGCGGGAGGCGGCGACCCGATGTAGTTCGCTGCAAAAAGAATCTAATACGATGAAAAAGAAAGGGTTATTTTATGAGTCAAAAGTTTAAGAAAATTCAGAACAAGAACGATGAGTCGACGGCCTTCGGCAAGTGGTTTGCAACGGCAGTGTATGATCAGCACTTCATCGAGACGGAACAGTTGGCGGACTTCATCCAGACGCAGGCGAGCGTCAAGAAGAGTGACATCAAGGCCGTGCTTGATGAGTTGGGCAGCGCGATGAAACACTTCTTCGAACTGGGGCAGAAGGTGAAACTCGACGGCATCGGGATCTTCAAGGTGGGATTCTCGAGCATCGGAACGACCGAGAAGGAGGACTGCGGCGCACAGACCATCACCACGCGAAGGGTGCTGTTCCAGCCCGAGACGGAGCGAGTGGTCGTCGGCCAGACGGTGAACAAGCAGGGCAAGATCACGCAGAAGTACGTCATTGCCAAGTCGCTGGTGAAGGACGTGGTGTTCGAGGAGACCTACGACACGAGCCTGCAGCCTGAGGCTTCCGGCGGCGAAGGCGGAAACGGATAAGTTTCGGGGCGCGGGGGCGCGAGGGTACGGAGGTACGAGAATAGTTTAAGCGCTGAGTTTTCTGCCGAAAGAGTAATCTCTTCCCCTCCTGAGTTAGGAGGGGAGCCCGAAGGGCGGGGTGGTCTGAAGAAGCGCCAGTTCTATGGCATAGCAAGCATTAGCCCATGTTCTTGCGTCCCTCCGGTAGCAAGCGGCAAAGCCGAGCGCAGAACAACCCTGGGGGATTGACGGAGCCCGCGTTCAGACCACCCCTAACCCCTCCTAACTTAGGAGGGGAAGATATTACTCTAAGGGCAGACAATCCGCCTCCTGAGTAATCTCCTTCCTCCTTCCTCATTCCTCCTTCCTCGAAAAAAAAACGAAAATCGTATGAAGAAGCAACGTATCATCGAGTTGGCGGTGAAGGTTCTAGTAGCCGCGCTCACGGCATTCCTGACGGCGATTGGAACCACCAGTTGCATGGGCTACGGACCATTTTAAAACGCAGATTGCCTAATCACAACAAAGGAGCGACCTCCCTGCGAAGGTCGCTCCTCTTTTCTTTTAATGCCGAGCGCAGACTACCCCACCCTCTGCGGCAATCTCTTTCTGAGTGGCATAACGATTCTTTTGCACTATACGGAGCACAGCCACCTCTTCTAAAGTGCAGTTTTTGCACTTTGGAGGCAATCCGTCGCATGTTTTTGCACTTTTGTCTTCATGTTTTGCACTTTGGGGAGTCGTCTCACCATCAACCTTCCCCCAATCTACATGCATAATTCTGTTCCTGAGATCATGCTCCTCGCCAAGCAGCATACTGCGGAAGAATCGCTCTAAGTAGATGGTTGTCTCTGTAATGTTATTCTTCTACCGGATCTTCGTACCTTAAGTCGCTGGCTTTGTAGACGGGGGTGGTGGGGTTGACGAATCTTGGTTCTTCGGTGTCGGAGTCTCCAAGGCACTTTACCAGCAGGAAGATGCCTCCGAAAAAGATAATGACGCCAAGGATCCTCCCGACCGTGAATGAAATGAACTCTGATATGGAGTTGAACTCCCAGATAATGCCCCAGACTTTCTTATAGAATCTCATAAGTTTGATATTAGGGTGCAAAGATAGGAAATAATTCCGAGAGTTACAAGGTTTTGGCGAAGATTTTTAGGATTACACAGGTACCTGAGTCATAGCAGGTGTCATACCCTGGTACCTGTCCCAGTGACTATCATATCCTATCTATATAAAAGGAGCATCCGAATGCCGGATGCTCCTTTTTCTTTTGCGCTTTTGCAAGGCGTGACCTTACGCCATCTGGTTCATATCCTCACGCATGCCGGGGATGTAACCCTTATCAGGTCCTACTGATCCAGCGAGTAGTGGCTGATGCCTTCTCAACTCAACAACCTGCATCGAGGGCTTCATATACATTTTCTTTTCCATACTGTTTTATTTATTTGATAATGATTTTCTTACCGTTGCTGATATAGAGGCCCTTGGCGGGCTGACCCTCTACCCGGCGACCCTGCAGGTCGTAGAGGCGCGTGTCGCTGCCGGCAACCCTGACGCTGCCGATACCCGTTGGATCGTCTGAGCCACCCTCTTCGCCCTCGAACCACTCGGAGGGGAAGTCTGTAACCTCCCCTGTTTCCATGTCGCCATTCTCCGTCCGGACGAATTTCATCATATATTCGTCGATGTTGGTGGGTTCGTCGAAGGAGAAATAGCACCTGAAGGTTTTTACATAGCGCGTCTCCCATCCGTCATAGCCGTTGCGGTAGCGCGTCCACTTACCGCCGTCGCGCATACCATAGGCATTCGCCTTGATACCCTCTTCGGCAGTGAACTTCTTAAACGTGCCCTTAAACCGTCCCACGACCTTGCTCATCGCGGCATCATACACCGCGGTGCCCTCCTTCGGCTCGCTGATGATTTCCACGCCCTCGGCACTCAGACCGAACTCGCCCTTCTTCACCACGATGAGATAAGGTTCGCCCGCACTAAGCGAGGGGAACTCGTTGGTGAAGATAAACTCCTTCTTCTCATTGTCGATCTTGTGCAGTTTATACACATCGGCCTCCTCGCCCTTCACCACGCTCTCGGGCAGGTTGAAGTCGTAAGGCAGGCATACCAACCAGGTATCGCTCTGCCACGTGCCGTCGGCCTGCTTCTTGGCCGAGAGCGTGCGGTTCAGGTTCACGTTCACCGTCTTCCCCTTGAACTTGTCGAGGGTGGCCTGATTGTCCTGGTCGTCCTTCAACTCGATGGTGTAGTAGTGCATGTCGTAGAAGTAATCGACGTAGGAGATGCCGTCATACTCGGCCACGGCGGAGTAGAGCGTGTATCCCGGCTCCTCCTCGGTGGCAGCCTCCTCCTCGGTCTTCACCTCGGCACTGATGGTGCGCGTGTCGCCGTCGTAGGGGCAGGTGATGGTCAGCTGGCACGACTTCTTGTCGTCGGCCCACTTCCATTCCTCCTGATAGACCTTGCGGTAGCGGGTGTATATCTTCACGTCGCCCTCCACCTTGATCTCCTCTCCGGGATGCAGCAGGCTCTCCTCGTCCTCGTCCGCCAGCAGGTAGATGCTGGCGGGCTTCGTCGAGGTGCGGGCCCAGCCCATGAAGTCGATGCCCTCAGGGGCTTTGTGCTCGGGCAGGCGGAAGGTCTGGCCTGTGTTCACGTGGAAGTCGATGCCGCCCGTGAAAGCAGCGTCCTGAGCATCCTTGGGCCAGTTGAGCGTGACCATCGAGACGGCCTTCACCTCCTTCTGCTTGCCGCAGACGCAAGTGCCATCGACGTACTGGTGCTGCTCCTGAATGGCGGTGGCGCAGTAGGGGCAGTGCTTCTCGTGATAGTCGGCACTGATGCCCTCATGGGGCGACATGGTGTAGGTATAGTTGATCTCCTTCTCGCCACTGTAGGCCAGATGCTCGCAGGGGCTTATCTCGACGCAGTTGCGCCAGCGGCAGGCATACACACGGTCGGAGCCCTTGTGGGTGTTCTCGATCTTGTCGGAGGAATCACCACTCCTGACGCGCATGTTGTCGCCGAGGTTCAGGTCGCCGCACGCCTCCTCCTTGCGGTCATAGTGTGTTCCCGTCATGTCGCAGTCTCCCACGCCGATGGCCGTGCCGCCATGGAAGGTGCGGGCATCCACCTTGTTGCCGGCAATGGCTGTCACGCGGGCATTGCCGTAGATGGCAACGTCGCCGCCCTTCCTGTTCTCGCCGCCGCCGATGCCTGCGCCGTATCTGTTACCCTCGGAGCGCACCACGGCGTCACCATCGATGTTGATGAAGCATCTGGCACCATAATTTTCCTCTAAGCCCTTATTAATGATAGTATTATCATAGGAACGTCCGATACCGATGCCTGAGGCGTCGAGTCCGCCCTTTGCATTGACCTCTCCGCTAGTGATGTTGATATAGGTAAGCAAGCTGTTTTCAGGCAGGTAAGTATATGCACAGCCTATGCCTATGCCCGAGCCGTATTCACCTCCTGTGGCCTTCACCGTGCCGCCCTTGATGTCAATCAGACAGATGGCATAGTGATCGGGTCTCATTTCTGTCGGGCTTGGGGCCCAGGGTATCAGGCGCTTATCCGTAACACCAGCCCTGGTGCGTGTTCGTGGTCCGGCAGCAACACCACCACTGTTTTTTTCCTTTGGGCCAAGACCTATTCCACAAGCATCATATCCACCAGTAGCCTCGATATCGGCACCGGGATAGATGGTGATAGCGATAAATGCCCGGTCAGTATTAGCGCCACCTATTCCCGAACCGTTTTCTCCTCCTTTGGAAGTCACTTTTCCGCCAAGGAAGGTTAGGTAAGACATATCCACCTTTGTTTTCACACGTCCACCGTAGCCGATGCCGGCAGCATCTTCGCCTCCTGTGGCATTGACTATTCCGCCATGCACGGTAATAGATCCCGATGCGTATTTATCCTGTCCACCGATGGCCGCTATTTTATCGTCACCTGTGGCCACAAGCTTGCCCGACTCGCCCTGCTGGCTGTGGATGTGGAGATTGGCGTTGTCGTCTAGTAATACCCTCAGGCCCTTGTTCAGCGTCAGCGTCACGCCGTCGGGAATCACCAGGTGCACCTTGCCCTTGGCGATGAGCGGGCGGCTGCCGAAGGTCTTGTCCTGCTTGACGTAGTACCATTTCTCGCCCTGGCTGCCGTCCATCGTGGGCCAGCCGGAGTCGCTCCAGCCGGAGATGTCCTCACAGTCGTGGGTCTCGGTCTTGACAATCACCTGCTTCTCGGTGTCGTCCCATGAACGCACCACCACGCTGATGTTGTCAGCCACAGCCGTGCCGCCCGTCCCGAGCAGCAGAGCCAGCATTGCCAAATACTTTTTCATGTTCATATTAGTGTTAATTATTCAAGTTTCGCATTTGCTCAACTTCTTTGTAGTTAAGAAAGTTAAGTAGTTATCGCTTTGCTCGTCCTGTCGGACAGTAGTTAAGCCATTACTTCTATCGCTTGTGTTTTACCACTTGACATTTGGCTTAACTTCTTTAACTTCTGACTTCTTAACTACTTCAGAAAGTTGAATTAATTATCCGTTTCGCGCTGCAAAGGTACGAATTATTTTGCAAACCGCAAAGATTTATTCCAATTAATGTACGCATACGCACGGGCATGCGCAACATGGACACAGGACTCCTGTCCCTCTGTGAGATGATCTGTCTTTTTAATATAAGAGTGTCACGATGAGATAGCCCACGGCGATGCTGACAAAGGTGGTGATGAAACCCGACAGCTGGAAGGAGTGGTTGACCACATATCTGCCAATACGGGTGGTGCCTGTGCGGTCGAAGCCGATGGCGGCCACCTCGGTGGGATAGTTGGGCAAGAAGAAATAGCCGTTCAGCGCGGGGAACACTACCAGCAGTATCAACGGCGGAACGCCCATGGCCAGCCCCACTGGGTAGAGCATCTTGGCTGTGGCGGCCTGCGAGAAGAGCATGATGCTGAACACGAAGAGCGGGAGGGCAAAGAGCAGCGGATAGGCTTCGAAGGTGCCCTCTACGCTGCCGAGGATGGCGGCATGGTGGCCTTCGAAGAAGGTACTGCCCATCCACGCGACGCCAAAGATGGAGACCATCGCATTCATGCCCGAGGCGAAGACGTTGCCTTGCATCGCCACACGCACATCGGCCTTGCCGACAAGGAGTATCAGGGCGGCGACGCTCATCATCACCATCTCTATGACGGAACTCATGTTCAGCGGCACGCCATCGAAGGAGGGCCGCAATGACGGGAATATGCCGAAGAGCAGCACCAGCGCCTCGCCCAGCAGAAAGGCCAGGACAGCCCTGCGGGCGTACGGGCTGGCTTGTGGGGTATCCACCTCTTCCTCCGCTTCGTCGGCAAAACAGCCTTCGCTGAGGCGTCGCAGATATTCGGGGTCCTTCTCCAGCGGCTTGCCCACGCAGCTCTGTACCAGCGAGGCTACCAGTATGGCGATGAGGGAGGCCGGCACGGTGACCATCAGGACATCCTCCAGGCTAATGCCCTTGCCCCCCAGCAGCGTTTCCGAGACGATGGCGGCCGTGGCTGCCGACACGGGCGATCCCGTACAGCCCAGCGACGCTGCTATGGTGGCTATGCTCAACGGGCGTTCGGGGCGCACCTTCTCCTTGCGGGCTATCTCAGAGATGATAGGCAGCAGCGCATAACAGGTATGGGCCGTGCCGGTCATCAGCGTGAAGAGCCAGGTGACAAGCGGTGCCAGGAAGGTGATACGGCTGGGGTGCTTCTTCAGGAACCGCACCGCCACATTCACCAAGTAGTCCATGCCGCCGGCAGCCTGCAGAGCCGACGAGGCGGTGATGACGCTGACGATGATGAGCATGACGTCGATGGGGATGGAGCCAGGCGCCAGCCCGAAGACGAACACAAGGATGGATACTCCCAGCATACCATAGATGCCAAGTCCGATGCCGCCGACCTTGGCACCGATAACAATCATGGCCAGCACGATGAGCAATTGAAGGATAATCAGCATAGTCTAAGCATATAATATCGGTTGCAAAGTTACAAAGAAACAATGAACCGACCAAAGGAAAACGGAACTATTTACATTGCGCGGTGTCATGACACATAGATCACATGGGGACAGGAACGATGTGCGCATTGTAAAGCGGCCGACATAACAACGCAAAAAGAAACGGAAGCCGGGTGAAGTGGTTTCCGTTTCCTACAGGATGGGCTTGCGGCATTCTCCTGATGCCCTATGGACTGCGTTTCGGCGCCGTCCGGGGGCACGTCAAGACTATTCCAGATATTTGTTGTTCTCAACGATGTTGATTGGCACGTCGATGCCCCGGGTCAGGAAGTTTCCGTCGCAGCGGACGTCGGCTCCCGAGAAGTCGTTCACCACGACTCCTGTCTTCTTGCCCTGATGATCCTTCAAATAGTCGGCTGTCCAGGGATTGATGTAGTGGGCCATCTCGGCATAGTTCATGTCGAGGAACTTGACCCAGTCCCAGCCAAAGGCACTCATGCCGTGGTAGCACGAGCCGTGATTGAAGAACCACGTATTGTCGTAGCACCTTGCGGACACCTGGAAGCATTCAATCATTTCATCCTCCTTTCGGTCGACGAATTCGAGAGATAACTCATCGCCATCGCTCTCATAGAGGTCCTGCACATAGAGCGGAGCCGTGTTCTGCGGGTTGTTCATGAATACCAGTTCGCTGTTCTTGTCCCAGCCGGTGGCCCTCACGTCGAGATTGTAGGCATTGTCGCCGTAGCGCTGAATGAAGATGATCTTGCCCCGGCACTGGCTCAGGCGCATGTCAGGAGAGGGGTTCTCGACAACCAGTCCGGAACTTCGGAGTTCTTCGACCTTGTCGTAGACTTCACGGTAATACTTCTCGTTTTCTTTGCCCTCGAACTTCAGTATGACGATGGCTGTCTCGTTCTTGTGGGCCTTTAGTTGCTTGGCGATCATGTCAATGCCGTCGTCGAAGTATACGCCCAGAAAGACAAATCCGTGGTAGATACCCAGCACCTTGTCTATCTTCAACGAGGTGTCTATGGTTGTAACGTCGTCAATGCGCACGTCGAAGCACCGCACGCCGGCATCCCACTGCTCCTCGATGTCGAGGGCCTGTGTCTTCACCTTGCGCACCATGGCCGCACTGACGATCGGGTATTTGTACCAACTGTTCACGTCCTTGAGCAGTGCGGGATAGGTGAACGAGTCGTGGGTTCCGGGGATGGACATGTCGCAGATGCGTGGATCCTTGCCATTGTAGATGTTGCCCATCCAGTCTGACAGTCCGGAGGCGTAGATGGCGTTCTTGCCCTGAATCTTTCGGATGATCATTTTCACGGGCTGGGCGACGAGTTTGAAGACGTTGATGGCGTGTTGTCCCAAATTGACCAGACGCTGCAGGAGCCAGCCTCCGAAACCGCGAGTGCTGGCGCCGTTGTCCAGTTGGGCCTGCTCTTCGGGTGAGAGCGAATTGTAGTATAACAGGGCCATGTCGAGGGCTGACGCCCAGACGAGTAGCGGTTCGTCGGAATCCTGGTTGATGAACAGGAGCGTATCCCTGGTTTCCACATCGGGGCCTCCTTTCTCGTCACTCTGGACGAAACAGACCTCTATGCCGTTGAAGGTGCCTTGGTCGGTCCAGCGGTCGGGAATGTTGAGCCGGGGCCTCCACGAGCCGGAAACTACATTTTCGTCATACGGTTCGTCTGTGCCTTCATCGAGCCATAGCATCCAGTAGTTGAATACACCGCCCTCCTGGATGTCGTAGATGATGTAATCACAGGATACACCCTCGTCATCTTCAGCGTCGAAGTCGCACCACGAACCAATCAGTTTGGAAGCAAACTGTTGCTCTTCTGCCGTCCAGTTGTCTTGAGGAGATGAAGGCTGGACAGGATTGTCGTCTTTGTCGGTACAGGCTGTCAGCATGGACATGCAGCACACGCAACAAAGTAAATACAGATAATTACTCAATTTCATCATTTTGTGTTATATTAATAAGTTGAAAAATACTATTCCCTGGTCGGGTTGCCATTGCATTTCAGCCTGCAAAGTTAATACTTTTTTTCGAAACATGAAAATATATACCCATAATTTTCACTTCCGGCACCAAAAAACTTACAATCTTACAATCGTTGCCGTACTGCAAATATGTCAATCCGTTTGTATGTAAGCAGATACCGCAGACGTTTCCACGTATTGCCTTATTTTATGCTTATTTTGCTTGCATAATTGAAAATAATTTTGTAACTTTGCAGTCAAATAATTTATCTTAAAACAATTAGCCAATGACACACAACAATTTCGCTATTCGCACGTATGGCAAGTCGGAATTCGCCTTGCTGATGTTCCCGACGATTGATGATCCGAAGGTGGCGCAGGCCAAACTGCTGCGCTGGATCAAGAAGGACAGACAGTTTCACCAGAGCCTCGTGGGGATGGGACTCTCGTCGCACGACAAGGACTATAGTCCGGATCAGGTGAGGGCGATGGTGGAGAAGTTCGGCGCGCCGGGGGAGTATGAGGTTTGAGGTTTGAGATTTGAGGTTTGAGGTTTGAGGTTTGAGGTTTCGAGGAGGGATTTTTTTCGAGGAGTGAGGAGTGAGGAGTGTGGAGTGAGATTACTTAGGTGGCGGAGGGAGGTAACTTCTTCCCCTCCTGAGTTAGGAGGGGTTAGGGGTGGTCTGAACAAGGGCCAATGCAACAATCCGCGGTAGTTATAGCGCTTCTTCAGACCACCCCGCCCTGACGGGCTCCCCTCCTGACTCAGGAGGGGAAGAGGTTACTAAAGGACAGCAGTTAAGGGCGTAAGGGATGCCTGGAATGGGTGTAAAGGATAGGGAGTTATATAGATAAAGTCATATCCTTTATAAGGTTAGGAGGCATCGGTAACGGAGTAAACAGGCAGGGTTTAGGTTAGCCGTGGGTACCTGAGTCATAGGAGCCGTCATACCCAAGTACCTGTCCCAGCGACTAGAGTGGGAGAAATAACAAAAGCAAGAGGGCTGGAACATTTCCAGCCCTCTTCTATAGGTATCCCTCAGTCGCTGCCGGCAGCTCAGAAGGCCAGGCAGGGCGGGTAGCTGACGCTCGAGCTGACGCTCAGCGTCAGAAACCGGCTGGCGACTGTGGAGTAGAACACTCTCGAGCCCTTCCGCGCACCCGCCTCACTGGTCATCAGATTCCGCGGGGCCTTTAAGTCGTCGCCGTCGTTGGCGTAGACCTGTGCATCGTACATATTGACACCCTGATACTTGCCGCGCTCCACGGCCTTCTCGTCACCGTTGAAGCCGGCACAGCCGTCCAGCATCTTCAGCACCTCAGCCCGCGAAGGCAGCATCCAGGTGCAGCCCTCCAGCGGATGAGCCTTGGCGAAGTCCTCGATAGGGATGCTGGCTTTTTGGATAGCTACAGCCATTCCGTGCCCGCCACCGGCGTTCACGTATGCAATCATGGCCAGCGGCTCCACCCCCTTGGCGACGGCAGACTGACGGGTGGGATACACCCTGCCGTCGGAGGCGATCACGTAGCCCACATGCTCGGCCTTCACCTCGCTCAGGGCCACCGACTCCTTCGGTCTGACGGTGTAGATGGCCATCTCCCTGTTGGCGAACTCGTCCATGAAAATCTTGAAGCTCACCTCGTAGCCCTCGGCAGCCAGCTGCACCGCATCCTCGTCCGTCTTCACCGTCGAGATGCCGTATTTGTCCTTCCTGTTGTTCAGCACCCGCAGCTCGCCGTTGCCCTTGAGCTTCACGCCGCCCTTGGCCACGATAGCGTATTCGCCCTTGGTTATCATCTGGATGCAGCCCGTCAGCGAGAGCGTCAGCGGCTCGTCGCCCTCCACGTTGACCGCGGGTGCATCCGGGTACTGTTCGTCTTCAGTGGTGATGCAGGCGTAGCGCAGCTCCATGTTGCCGCCGTGGCGGAGCCTGAAGTTATTGTGCTTGATGCGGGAGCTGAAACTGTAGAATTGCACGTCCGAGGGGTTGCCCTCTACGATGAACTCGCCGTATTTGTCCTCCTTGACGTCGTTGCCGCGCACCATATATCCTATCGTATGTATATCGTTGCCCCCGTGTACGTCTGATGCCCACTCTTCGGTGATGAGCGCCGTCAGCTCGTCGGCCTGTTCATAGGTGTGCCCGTCCTGATCGGTCAGCATGTCGCCCTCGATGAGCAGGGTGCCCGTCTGGCCGCCCTTGGTGGTGTACGAAACCATGCCGTGGGCGATGGTGTACGTCAGCGTCCAATCCTCGCCGTAGCGCTCCTGGTCGCCCCAGACGAATATGCCGCCCAGGAGATAAAAGCGCTCCACGAATCCCGTGCCGTCGCTGTTCAGCTGGATCACCCGCGCAATCTGGTCGTACTCCAGCTTCTCGTCGGTCACGGTGCCCACTTTCTCTTCGTAGCTGATCCACAGCCCCTCGGTTGTCTCGGTCGTCGGGCCAGAAGGGTTGTCGTCGTTGGTGCTGCACGCCGTCAGCCCCGTTGTCAGGCCGCAGCAGAGGATGGCGGCCAGCATCCACATCAATGTTTTTCTTTTCATCATTTCGTTAT
>JAEEGH010017073.1_pt1 | contig 15534 bp, 11 predicted proteins | sample 9134181 | NCBI WGS metagenome assembly JAEEGH01 (sample SAMN16246544, study PRJNA631951) | gut metagenome | biome: gut microbiome; feature: rumen; material: DP-attached | host: Bos | place: Iran: Karaj | collected 2018-10 | reverse complement strand
AAGTAACGCAGGAGCTTTGAGTTATATCGATTCCACACGAGACATTCTTGTAGCGCCATTTGCGCAAAGTCCTTGGGCCAAATCTCTTATCATTGCCAGTTTTTTGCCAGAACAGGACGATTCGCCATTGCTTCAACTTCCTCCCCCCCATGATGGCCGCCCATTCGCGGAAATCGCCCCCTACGCATTGGACAAAGACTACCATGTGACGGGGCGGGAAAAGCTCAAACGGCTTGAGGAACTGTTGTTTGAGCAGTTCGGCCCCGCCCAAACGGAACTTGGAGTCGATAGCGAACCCGTTCTAGAGAAGCCACTTGCACAAATCGCTGGCATTGGATCCCGCGCCTTGAATTCGCTGATTTACGATGATTGCCACGCCTGCGGCATCAATCTCGCCATTCTTTTCACCGAGCATGATCTGCCGGCGCGTCTTCTGGAAGTGCCGCCAGAATGCCCGCATTGTGGAAAGTGCCTTCAGGCCTGTCCCACAAAAGCCTTCGGCTCAGCCGAAGGCTTCCAAGTTCGCCGTTGCCGCGCATGGCTTTCTGGTGAATACCGAAAGCCGCTTTCATGGGAGGAACAAATCCTTTTAGGCCCAACACTCTATGGTTGTGGGAAATGCACAAGTTCTTGTCCCAAAACTAACTATGTCAAGCCACTGAGTGTCGATGCCGAAGACTTTCTGCGAATGCCGTCCGCCGCCGTCACGCGTCTCATCAAAGGAACCGCTCTTGATCATACGGGAACGACTGTTCTGAAACGAAACGCGGCGGCGGCCATCGGCCAGCAGCTTCCGATAGAAATCCGTAACGCCCGCAAGCAGGAACTGCTTGCGCTCTGCGCATCTCCGACAGTTATTCAGACCATTGAGGCATGGCCGGGAGGGCTGCGCTCCTGCGCGGCCGAAAAATTAATACATAATTCATTATAACAATGGGAAACGACAATCTACCGCGCGAACGCTTCCAAAACCAAGGCCCAGATGCTTTGACGGACAGCGAACTTCTTGCCGTCTTGCTGCGAACTGGCACACAGGGAAAGAATGTCATCGAACTAGCCAACGAACTACTCAAGACGTTCGACAACAATTTGTTGGACTTAAGTTCCGCTACGGTTCAACAGCTCCGTGAAATCGGCGGCATCGGCGAAGCAAAGGCCGTCGGCCTCTGCGCAGCCTTCACACTGGCCAAACGTCTGGTCAAGCTCCGTCTCGCCATGCGACCGCTTTTCAGCAATCCGGAATTCATCGCCGACTATATGCGGGATGTCATCCAATCACGGGAAAAGGAGGAAACGCATGTCTTTCTCTTAGACTCGCAAAGCCGTCTCATTCGTGACGAACTGGTTTCCATTGGCATTCTGGACAGGGCGCTGCTTCACCCGCGGGAAATCTTCCGTCCCGCCGTCCGCGAAGCCTGCCGTTCCTTCATCCTCTGCCATACCCATCCGTCCGATGATCCGACTCCTTCCGTGGAGGACATCAAACTGACCTACACACTGCTCATGGCGGCCGAAATCATGGACATTCAAATGACGGACCATCTGGTCGTCGCGCTCCGTCCAGCTCCACGCAAGCAAAGCTATTTCTCATTCAGTCTGAACAACTTGCTGGATTTGGACGGATTGAAGAAGCAGTTAGGTTCACTTCTCTGAACGGTGCTGTCTGGACACGCCCTGAATATCCACATTGAAGGCTTTCACAGAAAAATGATCACACCGCACTGCGACATCACCATTGGCAATCATCCGCCGACGCGCGGACAACGTCAGATTGACAGGCTGCCATTCAGGGCGGATTTCACGCATCACTTCACCGACACGCAATGTGTATTCCATTCCATCACGCGGCTCAATGCGATCTGTAAAGACCAACCCGTTCTTGTCACCAAACTGCATGACTGCACGCAGATGGTTATGCACATCGGACACGCATAGGATAAGATACTCGAAACTCTGTGTCATATACAACGCTGTCAGTGTATTCGGCTTGGCGTCAACACCAATCCAAAGCAAACCGGGCGATAGCATCGCAATCGGAGAAAGCCGTCTCGTCACCACTTCCAGCAAAGAACGCTCCTTTTCATTAAGCGACGATGGAGACAATGCCGCCAGTTGCCGCATCGACCACAAATGGTTCGGGCAAATATCCAGACAACGACGGTAGGCGGCGATTGCCTCAGCCGTCTTTCCGCTCCCCTCCCAGATAAGACCTGCGTAATAGGCGGCCAAATGACGCTGCAACCACTGCGGCCGCTCCATTTCAAAATCCTTCTCAAGTGTCTCAAAATCCTTTGCAAGCGCATCGCCATGCATGCCACGTTTTACATAAAAAACCTTTTCCAAGAAGCGAACGCGCAAGGCGACCGACTCCTTCCATGAACTATTGGAACCGCCAAGTAACTTCTCCGCTTCATCAATAACCTCCCGTTCGACTGGGCCGTTGATGTACGCAAGACGCATCAATGCCTGAATGGTCTCTTCGTATTTGCCCAGGAAGGATTGCAGCTGCGCCTCTAGCAAAATCTCACGTGGATATAGAATGGTTTTGCCACGTTTCTTCAGCAGGAGGTTGAGCGCCTCGCGCGCCTCGCCGCCCGCAAATATCGCAGCAGCTTCGTCCAGAGGAAGTTGCGACTCCTGCAAGGCTACCATCTCATGCCATGTCTCGGCGCGCTCTTTCGCACGTCCGGCCATTTCCTGAATCGTGCATTTCGTCTGGAGCAGATCCAATTTACCTTTCGGTTCGAGATCCATTTTCTGCAGGCGATCCGTCAACTGGAGTGCCTCGTCGAAAAGGCGGCGGCGCAACAAGAGACGAACCATGGATTTTTGCGCATCCAAATTGTCCGGAATGACTTCGGCCAATTGTTTCACACCGCCGAGCAGATCAGCCAACACAGGGAATATCATGTCGTACGATGTACTGCCATAAGCCAACGCGGCCATTAGGTGATCATGGGCCTTCTTCTTCAACGAAGCGGCCTGCGGATCTTCAAAACTCTCTGCAAGCACATAGGCGCGATAGGCCGCCATGCCTGCCCGACGACGAGTCACCGCCAATGTCGGCTGGCATTGCACCGCCCAATCGTACAATTTTATAATAAGTCGCCGTGTTCGCGTGATCTGGGAGCAATCCTTGGCGGCTTCCCAGTAAATCGCGCATTGCAAGGCCGCGTCGCCGTCACCGGGAGCCGTCATCACGGCACGCGCACTTTCCACACAGGCTTCCTTCCAATACTCTTCATTATATTCGTCCGCGGCCTCCGCTTTTACAGCCGCGCTGCGCCAAAGAACATAATGATCATCTGGCCAATAACGCATGATACCTTTCAACATCTTGATACGGCGGTCACAATCAAATTTCACAGGTTTCCCCTCTACAACCGGTTGCCGCAGGTCATCAAGAAATTGCGAGTAGTTCCAGCCCGTGCGAATCTGCTTACAACAAACCGGAAGACCAATGACCAAAATAGCCAATGACAACGGGATGAGCGCAAGACGCCAACGCCATCTGTCATGGCGGTTCTGACGCCTCTTTTCACGGTTCGTCGCTGATTCCTTCGCCTTCTCCTCCTCCGTCTTGTCATGTTTCAAACGACGATGACGACGGCTTCCACAAACCGCGACAACCGATAGCAATGCCGTAAAAACCAAAGCGTTGGACCAGGCAAGCAAGTTGAATTCAACACATTCGTGCAACGTAACACCTATCAACGCCACGCCCGCGCCCAGTCCTGCCCATTTATATGTTCTCTCCTGATGATGCAGGATCACATACATGGAGCGGAACCACATCACCAATGCCACAAGTAATAACAAAAGTGCCACTGGCACACCGACTTCCGATGTCAATTCCAGTAGATCATTATGAGCATGACCAATGCGAGCCTCCGTAAAACGCCCTGCTTCATAAGGCTGGATGGACGTTTCGAAACCACCCAAACCAGCGCCAAAACGCCAGTAGTCCTTTATCATGCGGCAACTATCCTTCCACACTTCATAGCGGGCGTCCATTGTCAGATCTTCCGCCGTCAATTCCTCATAACGTTCTGATAGCCGTTCCAACACAAACGGCATACCGATCACAAACGCCACGGCTACAACCGCTAGCAAAGCGAACGTTTTCTGCCGCATGTGCATCGACTGACCGCGGAAACTAAATCCCCAAATCACGCCGAAAACCAACAGCGAAACAACAGTCGCCAAAAAAGCACCTCTGGACAAGCTCATGACCATCGCCGTCAACAGCACGAACAGAATGATCCCCAAGGGCACCAGCAATTTCGTCCACCATGCCTCAAGCTTGCTGCCATGGCGCTTCGAACCAGTCAAAACTCCCATTAGGCCGACCGTTGACATGACTCCCATCATCATCATGAACGCAAAATGGTTACGATTGCCGAAAACGCCGTTGAACGACTCCCGCTGCGATACTCCCGCCGTCGTAGCTCCAAATGATTCGACAAACGCGAATATCGCGTTGCCTAAAGCCGTCGCGACGATGGCAAGAAGAACAATTCGTATCTGATAGGTATGATGCATCTTGCTCGTCAGCAAAATGAACAGCAACAAGCAGATACCGAATAAACTGCACATCTGCATCGTGTCGTCAGGCGAAACGCTCACTCGTGTGCGAATCGTACCACGCTTCAAATCAAGCTTTTCAGCTTCCTTCAAAGCCTCCGCTGTAGCCTCCGCGTCATCCGACTCCTCCGGCTCAAGCTCAGGGGTCTCCATATCCTTCGCCAACTCCTCCATGGCTACCCATTGAGCAAACGCCTTCGGTGACAACACCTTCGTCAAACCGCGGAGCGGAGCCAACTGAAGCGCACCGACCAATAACGGAACAAGAAATAGAAGCCCCCATGCGGAAATTTTCACATGTGCATAGTCTTTCCCGCACCACCAGACGGAAAGTCCCCACATCGTGTATGCCAAAACCAGCCCCAGCCAAACTGACGGCAACCACCAGCGTTCGCCACCGAAATACGCCAATGGCATGATGACCACAAGCCCAAGAGCTAGGGCGAATGGAACTTTCGCCATCGTATGGAACACCTTGCTCGCCTTCTCCTGAACGGAACTCCAGAACCTCGAATGATGATGCTGTCGTTGTTCCGACGATGACGACGTGGAATGATGATGGTGGTGATGATGGTGATGACCGCCCGATCCGGACGGCAATTGCATGCGGGGGTAATCGTATTCTTCAGGCATGGATTCTTCTCTGGTTCGGCATGGGATGATATTTCTACCTTATTAAAATAAAGGATAATTGCAAAAATGCCATTCATTCCAAACGGTTCATGGCTAATACACATGCAGGAACATCATTTTTCCACATCGCACAAGAAAGGTACATGTACGACTTTCCTTGCCACTATAGACTATTTTCACCTTTTTTTTTGATTCTTTTCTATGAAAACAGCAAAATGAAGCCATATTATATTGGAAATAGTTTTTTGTGTCCTATATGAGTGCAACCAACATGAGCTATGAAGGCGTACGAATCCTGGCGATTTGCCTGCTAATACCAGCGGCAGCGTTGCTGCTGTCGTTGATGCTGACGCATGCCATTATTCCAATCCTTCTGAAAGTTGGCATGTCTGATAAACCTGGCGACCGTCACATCCACAAGATAGAGCTCGCACGCGGCGGTGGCATCGCCATCATGGCGGCATTCCTCGCCGTCACCGCCACTTACACCTATTTTGGACACGATATAGGCATCTGCAAACCCAGCTGGGCTTCGTTAAAGATGCTCATCCCCCTTGCCATCCTCGTGCCACTAGGTATTATCGATGACAAATTCCGCCTATCGGCCAAGGTAAAACTCATCTTCCAAATCATCACGGCTACCTTCGCATGGCATCTTGGAGTGCATATCGATCTGCATGCGCAATGCCATATCGCCACATCGCTCAGCACCTTCCTGACCATCTTCTGGATCACCGCCATGATCAACGCTTTCAACATGATTGACGGCGTGGACGGTCTTGCCGGCGGCATAGGCGCCATTTCAGCAATCGCCCTCGCCTTCATCACATGGTTCACGGGAAGCCGCTTCAATGCACTGATTCTCCTCATACTCGCAGGCGCACTCGTCGGATTCCTCTACTACAACTGGCATCCCGCCAAACTCTTCATGGGTGACACAGGCAGCATGTGCATTGGCTATATACTTGGAGTTGCAGGACTTAACGCCACTTCCCAAGTCGCCACCATCTCCGCCGTCTTGATTCCATTATTGATTTGTGGCGTTCCCGTGCTAGACATTTGCTTCGCTGTATGGCGACGCATCATTAATCCCGTGGAAGAAGATCCGAAACATCGGCAGTGCCTCATGAAACGCTTGTTGAAGCATCTTAGCGCACTAGGTAAAGCGGATGGGAAACACCTTCATCATCGCCTACTTGCATTTTATCAAAATAATCAACGGAAGACCGTTTTCAACATCTATCTGCTGGCAATTGTCATGGCTTGTGTCGGCATCAGCCTCCTCTTCATCCCCCCCAGACTGTGGTGGCTTGGCCTCATCATCGTCTTCGCAAGTTTTGCCATCTGCGTGTACCATTATGCGAATATCGAACTATGGCATTCGACAGAAATTCTCTATAGAAACTACCAGAAACCGCGTTTTGGCCTCTTTCTCAACATATTGAATCCCATATGGGACGTCTCTGTCTGCATCGTCGCCTTCATCATCGTAAGAGGTCGTCTGGATCTTATCGAAAATGCTTTCTTCATTGTACCGGTCTTTGTGATCATCCTCCTCTCGCGCACCTACTTCGTCTTCTGGAACTACCCCTCCACAGAGGAATACTTCCGGCTCCTTATTACCGTCATCGGAGCTTTCGCTATTTCCGCCATCGTCAATGCCATCTTCCAATTCTATTCTTTCACATTCAGTGAATTTATCTCCGCCGCCAGCATCTCTGACGTAGCCATCATCAGCGAACGCATGCTTTTCCATGCCCTGCGAATGGCCCTCATACAGCAACATGTCAACGCATCATATACAAACACGACTCCCGACATTACGACTCTGCTATGTGGAATCAGCTCACAAGGGCGTATGTACGTCAATTTAATCATGACTGACATCGACCGCGCAGGACGGGAAAACATCATCGGCTTCATTGATCGCGACCCTCGTTTCAGCCACAGTTACTGCTATGGTCTCCGCGTGCTCGGAACCATCCAATCCCTTGAGCAAATCCATGAAAAACATCATCTTGGAAAAATCGTCGTCTGCATAGACAACCTACAACAAGAAGAACGTGACAAGCTTCTGAAGTTCTGCAAAAAGAATAACATACAGCTCAAGCAGTACCTCTGCACGGAGGTGGACTACAATTGACGACAGCGCGTCGTTTTCCCAAGCCATTCCTTAACAATTCTACAGCCAATCAAGGAGGAAACATGAAAAAAGTCATCGTGACAGGTGGTGCGGGTTTCATCGGCTCCGCGCTCATCCGATATCTTGTCGGCAATCAATTTGCGGAAGTCGTCAATCTTGACAAACTGACATATGCCGGCAACTTGGAAAGCCTCCAATCCATTGAAAAATCACCTCTCTACCATTTTGAACAGGCAGATATCTGCGATCCAATCGCCGTGAAACGCCTTTTTGATGACTTTCAGCCAGACACCATCATGCATCTGGCCGCTGAAAGTCATGTGGATCGTTCTATCGACGACCCGCTATGCTTCGTCAAAACCAATGTCCTCGGAACAGCCAATCTGCTTCAATGCGCACTCGAATACTGGCGCAGCCTTCCAGACGATCGCAAGGCTGCCTTCCGTTTTCAGCATATCTCCACAGATGAAGTCTATGGAAGCCTCGGCGCCGAGGGGTTCTTCAAGGAAACGACCCCTTACGATCCGAAATCCCCCTACTCCGCTTCCAAAGCATCAAGCGACCATCTCGTCCGCGCATGGGGCCATACGTTCAACATCCCTGTCCTCATCAGCAACTGCTCCAACAACTACGGCCCCTTCCACTTCCCTGAGAAGCTGATTCCGCTCGTCATTCTCAACGCTTTGGACGGCAAACAGTTGCCTATCTACGGCAAAGGCGAGAATGTGCGAGACTGGCTCTACGTCGAAGACCACGCCAAGGCCCTTTGGCTCATCAACGAAAAAGGCATCCCCGGAGAAACCTACAACATCGGCGGACATAACGAACGGACAAATCTCGAAGTCGTCAAAACCATATGCGCCATTCTCGACGACCTCCGTCCAAAAGCACAAGGCAAATATTCGGATCAGATCGTCTTTGTCACAGACCGCCCTGGACACGACCTTCGCTATGCCATCGATTCGGACAAACTCCAAAAAGAACTCGGATGGAAGCCAGAAGAGAATTTCGACACAGGCATCCGCAAAACCGTCCAGTGGTATCTGGACAACGCTTGGTGGTGGAAGCCCATACGCGAAAAGAAATACGCCGGCCAGCGTCTTGGAGGAAAGGCTTGATCTTCTCAATGGCTGAAAAGTCATGGCCATCACGATGACTTTTCAGCATCCCTCTTATTCCTTATTATATTATAGAGTCATAAAGAAGGACACGTTTTCCATGAAAGGCATAGTCCTCGCAGGCGGCGCGGGAACTCGGTTGCATCCCATCACGATGGGAATCTCCAAGCAACTTCTGCCCGTCTATGACAAACCAATGATCTATTACCCCATCAGCGTCCTCATGCTGGCGGGTATCCAAGACATACTCATCATCACAACACCTGAAGACCAGCCCTCATTCATCCGATTGCTCGGCGACGGTTCGCATTTCGGCGTAAACCTCTCCTATGCCACACAACCCAGCCCTGACGGTCTTGCACAGGCCTTCATTATCGGTGAAAAATTCATTGGAAAAGGCAATGTCTGCCTCATCCTAGGCGACAACATCTTCTACGGAGCCAAATTGGGAGATCTTGTCAAAAGCGCCGCCGCCCAGACTTTTGGGGCCACCGTCTTCGGCTACTACGTCCGAGACCCACAACGTTTCGGTGTCATTGAATTCGACGAGAACTTCAAAGCCCTCTCCATAGAGGAAAAGCCCCAAAATCCAAAATCCAACTATGCTGTCACAGGCCTTTATTTCTACGACAACGACGTCATCAACATCGCAAAATCTCTAAAGCCCTCCGCCAGAGGCGAGTTGGAGATTACAGACGTCAACAACGCCTATCTCCGCCGCGGCGATCTCCGCGTCGTTCGACTCGGCAGAGGATACGCCTGGCTTGACACGGGCACCCATGAATCCCTTCTGGACGCCGCCAATTTCATCCGAACCATCGAAACCCGCCAAAGCCTTCAGATCGCCTGTCTGCAGGAAATTGCTTTAATGAACAAATGGATGACAAAGACGCAAGTCCTTGATTCCATTGAGAATTTGCTCAAAACAGAATACGGGCAATACCTCAAAAGACTGGTCAACGCATGAAAAAGCTTTTTATCGCTGGTATCCCGACATTGCATTTTATTGCAATAATCAAAAAAAATAAAAAAAATTATTTGTATATTGAAAAGATAAAACTATATTAATTTTAAAGTTTTTTGTTTTTAATGTCCATTAGTATAAAACGTTCCCCAAACCCACAACAAAAAAGAGGTAGAGTCATGAAGAAGTCAATCGCAATCCTGCTCGTCGCAGTCCTTGCTATCGGCAGCATCAGCACTTTCGCGGCTGATATTACCGACAGCGCCACCGCCATCAAGAAAGCCGCCACCGCAGCCATCAAGGCCGGTGACATGACCGAGATCGCCGATCTGCTCAACAAAATCGGTGATGCCAGTGCCAAGCAACAGGCTGTCATCCTGAACGCCATCAAGCAGGCTCTCAACACCGCCACGCTGAAGAAGGATGCGCCGGCCGCCGTTGCAGCCCTCAATGCATCTTGCAGCAATATCAGCATCACCAAGGCCGCTGGTGGCAAGTGGAACATCACCATCATCGAAACCGACACCCAGACCGGTTCCGTCATCAAGGAAGATATTCCTAAGGCCGCCGTCGAAAGACCCACGCTGAGCACAGACCCAACCGTCAACACTCGCTAGTCGTTTAAACTAATTATTTAAGGCTGGCTTCCGGCCTCTTATTCCGGAATCCAGCCTTTTTTTTCATTTATTTTTTTTACCTTGTGGGGCGACAACATGGACATGAGGAGCATTTCCCGTTCTTTCAAAGTCGTAGCAGGTGTTTTGTTATCTGGCATCTGCATGTCTCAACTCCAAGCCCAGTCTTTTCTGAGCGACTATTTTGAAACGGCCGCGGCCGCCATTCCGAACAAATTAACTTTATCTGCGTTCGAAGAAGTCCGCTACAACGATAATATCCATGACTCCGCGACTAGAAAGGTCAGCTCCTTCATCAACGAATGTGGATTATCGTTAGATTGGTATAAGAATTACGAAAACGGCAAATACGGCATCATCGGCGACATCTCTTACGAATATTACGAGAAGAGCAGTAGAGACAGCGAATTCAAATGGAATATCTCCCCATTCATCTTGGGCGGCATAGAATTGCTTGGCAATGACCGCCTCATGTTCACTCTCTCATCCCGCAGCGTCAATGAAAAATACGATACGTGGGACACAAATCGCACCACGCATATTGACAACACGGTCGGTCTGACATACGATTTTCTTAAATTTGCCCGCTGGGGCGTCGCCTTCTCCGCCCAATACTATAATAAGTATTATACAGACTCCGATTACAAGGACAAATCCTACCAGAACTACAAGTTCGGAGCTGCGCCTTACTATAATCTGACCGAGAAAATCAAACTCGGTATCAATAATTCCTATAGCGAACGCAAGTACAGGAACAACAAGTCGCATGATGACTCCAAGACCTATGAAATCATGCCGTTCGTCGACTATCGCCAAAGCAGCCAATTCTCCATCCATCTTGGCGTCGGCGCGTCCCGTACTGAATATACAGGCCTTTCTGAAGGCACCGATGGAGATGGAGACTGGCAACCTGTCGCCAACTTGACTTTCCGCTATACCCCTGTATCCAACTTCTTCTTTTCTTACATCTCCAGTGTTGAATGGGAAGATACAGGTTCAGGTCGTGGCGGACGCGTGTCCTACTACAATTCTCTCCGTGCCACATGGCAGATCACTTACAGAATTTCTTTCTCGCCTGGCGTAAGCGTGGACATGAAAGACGAGAGAAACGCCACCTACGATTCAACCGAATATTCCGTCTTCGCCAATTTGAACTACAAATTTTCCGAACACGTTTCCACCTATCTCGGCTACGAATACGAAAAAAACAAATACAAATACCTTTCCAACCGTGACTACGATGTCAATGAATTCTGGCTCGGCGTCAAATTCACTTATTGAAAACAACTTGTCCTTTTAATAAACCGGCTCTAAATCCCCCAAACAACCATCATGCGCAACCTGACATTCGCCCTGATTCTTATCTCCTGTTTTGCATTGGCCCAGACCAACGATGATTGGAAAGCCTCCTCCCTACAGCCGGGGGATGTCCTTTCCATCAATGTCTTCCGTGTTGCGGAATTCAGCAAAGTCGTCCGCATTGAGGAAGATGGGACGTTCCGCTATCCGTTGTGTGGCACCATCCAAGCAAGCGGCCAGACCGCCCGCGCAATCGCCGAAGAAATCGAAAAACGCCTTGCCAAACAAATCCAAGATCCGCATGTCGATGTCTTTGTTCAAGACTGGGGCCCCCGTCGCATTTACATTCTCGGTGAAGTCAAATCCTCACAGTCCATGGAACTGCCCACTTACGGACGCATGACCGCCTTACAGGCCCTCAGCGCAGCCGGTGGATTCACGGAAAGCGCAGATCTTAACAACGTTGCCGTTCTCAGACGTTCCGAAGGAAAGCTCATCCGCCATAAGATTGATGTTAGTGCGCTCGCCTCCCGCCAGAGTGGCGGTGATGATTTCAAGCTCCTTCCTGAAGACACTCTCATCGTCCCGAAAGCCCCGCCGGTCTTCGTCGCTGGCGAAGTCGGCAGTCCGACCACCATTTTCATTGACACGCAGCGCCCGCCGCTTGTCTCCGAACTCCTTATCCGTGCCGGCAACATGAAACCAGGCGCGGATGCCAGTAACATCTGCATCATTCGCACAGATGCCAAAGGTAATCGCGACGTGATTCCCGCATCGCTCAAGTCACAAGTCCTTGGCAATTATGAAAATGATGTCCGCATCGTCCCCGGAGACTATGTGCTCGTCGGCGCGGCCGAACAGATTTATGTTCTTGGCGAAGTCAGGAAGCCCGGCCCCCTCACCCTCCCGCCGGACAAGACAATCACCGCCTCCCAGGCCATCGCTCTTGCCGGCGGCTTCACACAAGTCGCCAAGCAGAACGATATCACGCTTATTCGCAACAAGGAAATCAGAAAACTCAACCTAAAGAAACTCTATAGCTCCATTGAAAACATGGAGCGTGACGAAATGCTTCGCAACGGCGATATTATCTTCGTCCAGGAGTCAATCTGGTAGTTTCCCATAAGCAGTCCTAGCTAATATACCGATTAACCATACCGCACGAACAGTAAAGAGTCATCGATGTCAGAACAGCAACCACAACAAATTCAGCAGCAAATGCCCTCCATTGAGAATGAGGACAACATTCTCCAGACGTTGTTTGGATATTTCGCGACGTTTGTACGGCCATATCTCTGGTTGTATCCGACGGCGGCGATTCTGTTCTTAGCCGGTGGTATTTTGTATCTTCGAACGGCAACACCTATCTACAGTTCAACAGCAGAAATGATGATCGCCAGCAATGAAATGCGTGCGTTGGATGTCAAAGGCATCGCCGACCCATCCTATGGCATGGCAGGTGAAGCATTCATCAAGACTCAGATACAGGTTCTCCAGTCAAGTGAAGTTCTCTCAAAGGTCTATGAACGCCTTGGTGACGAGGCACAAGGCTGCAGCAATCCGTCGATTGTCCGCATCCCCGGTACCAATCTCGTCAACATCACTGTCAAATCCCTCAATCCTGAAGCAGCCGCCAAATTCGCCAACACAGTTGCGGAAGTCTATGTTGATTTTATGTACAGACGGAAAATCACGATTTCCAGCACAGGTGCCAATCTGCTTCGCGACCAGTTGAAAGAAGTACAGCTCAACCGTGACAAAGCCATGGAAGATCTCCTTAAATTTAAGGAGGAACATGGCATCTATGATTTGAAACAAAGCTACAACTCGCTTGTCAATCAACGTAATGAATTGGAGACAAAGCTTTTCGAAGCTCAAATGGACAGAGAGGAAATCTCCACGACGCTTGTTGAAGTCAACAATAATCGCGCCAACGCCGTCGTCATGCTTCCTTATCTGGTTCCAGACAGCAACAGCAACCTCTCATCGCTCCAGAATCTTCTCCTGACTCATCAGATGAAGCTCCCTGAACTCCTTACCAATTATAATAAAGAACATCAGGCTGTCAAAATTCACGATACCGTCACGCAGATGATCAAGGATGCCTCCGAAGCGGAGGTCGATGTCAGCCTCAATGGTTTGAAACTTAAGCTCCAACGCATCCAAAAGCGTTGCGAATCCCTCCAGTCTCAAATAAATGAAAAGGAGCAGGAACTCATCAAACTGGACAAGATTGGCGGCGACTATCGTATGCGCGAAGCGGCCTGCGACAAATTGGATGAGACCATCACCATGATCACCAGCCGTATCAATGAACTGCAAATCGCAGACGCCACAACCATCGGCAACTACAACATCAGCAAAATCAACGATGCGAAGCCGGGCGAGAACCCCGTATTCCCCCAGCCCAAGAAAGTCCTCGGACTCGCTTTCCTCGGCGGTCTCGCGTTCGCGGCGCTCATCTCCTTCATTCTGGTCTCCATCAACAACAAGGTCACGGATATCAGCCAGATCACACAGGCTTTCAACGAAAGCGTTCCTGTATTCGGATCCATCCCGCTCTTCAGCGATCCAGAAGGCAAATTGCTGCAAAGCAATGGCGAAGAGCCTGTTGATGAAGTTTTCCGAGATATTCGAACCAGTTTGAACCTCTCTATGATGACGCGCAATACAAAGATCATCGCCGTCACCAGCGCCTTGCCGCATGAAGGTAAGACTTTCATGACCTGTAACTTAGCCAGAAGCTTTGCACGAGACAACAAGCGTATCTTGCTCCTTGAACTCGACTTGCGCAAGCCGCGTCTCCATCGTCTTCTGAAAGACTTCCTGCCCGAAGACGTCAAGAAACGTCAAGGTGTCAGTAACGTTCTCGTCGGCGACTGCAAGCTGGAGGATGTCGTCATCCATATCGATCAGTTGAAGATCGATGTCGCGCTTGCAGGCCCTCTGCCCCCGAACCCCAACGAACTCATCGGCAGCGTCAGTTTCCAGAAACTTCTAGAGAAGGTTCAGACCGAATACGACATCACGTTTATCGACACGCCGCCTGTCGTAGCCGTCTCCGACACGCTGCTTATTGCGCAGCCAAACGTCTCACTCATTCTCGTGTCCCGCCTCTTCTATCTGCCCAAGCCGATTCTCATGCATCTGCGCAACCGCTTGCTCCAGTTGAACATCAAGCTGGCGGGTTTGGTCTGCAACAATGTCGATGTTCCGAAGTCATCTTACTCCAAGTATGGTTACGGCTATGGCTACAAGTATGGCTACGGCTATGGTTATGGCTATGGCTACGGTTATGGCTACGGCTATGGTTACGGAAAAGGAAGCCGTTACAGCGATCGCAAACTCCACGCACCAAGCAACGAAACGGATAATGCGGAAAACGCCGCCCCTCCCGCCACGAAGAAATAACCACCGTCCTGCATGATAGATTTCCATATCCACATCCTCCCCGGTATCGACGACGGCTCGCAAAATTGGGACGAGACGATGAAGCTTGCCCGCCAAAGCGCGGATTTCGGCATCACTCATCTCGTGGCGACACCGCACGGCTCCAGTGAAAATCTCGCCGTTCTTCTGCCGAAGCGAGACAAGTTGATTGTGGAACTCCGCGAACGTCTTCAAGCCGAAAAGATTCCGTTGACAGTACTTCCTGGGCTCGAATATTCTGCGGATGGTCATTCGTCGGACGCAGCGTTGACGAAGCCTGAATCCCGTTGCGGCAGTCCGGAAATCCAGAACCGCCCGATGCTCGTCGAACTTCCGTTCACCGTCAATCTTGATTTTGCGGCCAATCTCCTCTTCAACGCCCAAATCAAAAACGTCACGTTGATTCTCGCACATCCAGAACGCTACGACGGCTTCCTCAAGAAAATTGATTTTCTGAAAGACTTGATGGATAAAGGGCTTTATCTCCAGTTCAATTCCAACAACTTCAAAGGCGGTTTCCTTCGGAACTCTATTCCAAAGGCCATTCTCAAGCTCATCGAGTACGCCAAAGATCAAGTCATAATCGGATCGGATGCTCACCATCCCGAATATCGCCCCGCCGGCCTGCTTGACGCACGGAAAAAAATCACGGATTCCTTCGGAGAAGATGTCTGGACGCTCATATCCTATGAAACTCCCGCGCGACTTCTTGGTATCCAATGACATACA
>JAEEGH010017071.1_pt1 | contig 15536 bp, 9 predicted proteins | sample 9134181 | NCBI WGS metagenome assembly JAEEGH01 (sample SAMN16246544, study PRJNA631951) | gut metagenome | biome: gut microbiome; feature: rumen; material: DP-attached | host: Bos | place: Iran: Karaj | collected 2018-10 | reverse complement strand
CATACGTTGCAAAGTTACCGTATATTTTACTATTTGAGAGTGAAACAGTTCCTGTATTAAAAATAGCTCCGCCATTACCTGATGCCTTATTATTAACCATATAAACGTCTCCTGTAATAGTCAGTATACCAGAGTTATTTATAGCTCCTCCATTTCCATCGTTGTAGCCACCCTTAATACCGGAGAAGGTGGTACCAGTAATAGTTAGCGTTCCTTCATTTTTAATGACGAAGCCGTTATTTTGTGCAGTTGTCACAACATTTAATAAATGTCTGTCGATAGCATAACCGCCGAGATCGATAGTGACTGTCGCACCGAAAGGTACATATATGTATCCTTCGGTGGTGACACTTTGAGACAATGTATAGGTATTCCCACCTACTAATGTATATTTACCATCAACTAGGTCACCAAACTTATTGGTGTTATTTACTGAGATGTCCTCTCCCCATACCCCTGTTGGGAGTAGGCTGGCGGCTAGAATGAGAAATAATTTAGTAGTGAATTTTATCATTTTCATCTTATATTTTTATTATTTTTGGTGTAAAGTTAGGAGAAAATGACGGAAGAGGGACTAACAATTCTTGAAAAATGACTAACATTTCGTGAATTAAGAGTAAAAATAAGCCATTTTGGAGGCGGAAAAGACTAACATTTCTTGTTTTTGTAAGTAATTTGCAATAATTGTTAGTACGTTGAATGGATGATTTTATTACCTTTGCAGTGTGAATGATAAATTAAGAAGTCTGGTAATCTTAGGATGTATGCTCACACTGGTAATATCGATGTTTGCCAGTGGGGTGAATACGGCATGTCCGACGGTGAAGATACAGCCCGAACGGTTGCCCGACCTGAACATTCCGCGTACCGCCCACCATGTGCTTTGCCTGAACGGTGAAGTCACGGCGATAGGGGGACACACGACGGCTTTCATTCCAACACCTACATTAGAATATTATAAGGATGGGGAGTGGCACGTGCTGCAGATGGCATACGCCCATAATGATGCCATTGTCGTCCCGTTGTCGTCGGGGAAAGTCCTCATTGCAGGAGGTTATGAGAAACCGCTGGGTATCGGACAGACTTACTCCACGGAGATTTACGACCCTGTCACCCATACTTTCGGCGATTTCGGTTGCTTGGACAGGAAACGGGCCCAGTCTATGGGTGTGGAACTGGATAGCGGCAAGGTGATGATAGCCGGTAACTGGTATCATGATGACGGCATAGAGATGTTTGACGGGCATAAGTCATTCGCCTATGTGAAGGATGTGGAAACAGGATACGGACATCCGTTCCTGCTCCGTACGGCCAAAGACGATGCTATCATCTTCGGAAGTTTCTCCTTTAAGGGCGACTCACTTCAGAGTTCGACAGTGGAGCGTCTGAAGGGCGACCCCGTCAATGTGCCGCTGTTGGAGCAATGGCATCCTAAATGTATGTATATTCCGAATAACTCCGCTGACTATTTCATCGGTGATGCGAAAAAGGGCATTTATTCCTATCTCATTCCTGTGGAGAACAACGACGGGCAGATCGCTATCGCCCAAGTGCTTAACGGTGAGTTCTCACTTCTGCCGACGGCATGTGCGGTTCCTGTGAAGAGTCCCTGGGGACAGAAGATAGAATACGCAGGTTCTCTGGTGGTTGACAGACAAGTTCAACGGGCCTACCTCGTTGGCAGAGACATTTTAATACAGGGAGATGATGCCCATGACGTCAATAATCGCAGGGGATACATCCTTTGTATCGAGTATGGGAAGGCACAGCAGGGTAACGTTGCGCCCATGACACTCTATTATACTGAGCCCATGGCCGAGAACGTCCTCCATCTGCCTGTCGTGACAAAAGACGGTGACCTGATGATAGTCGGCGGCAACCGTGAGGATAATTACACCCCATTGAGCACCGTCCTGTTGTTCCGCATGGGTCTCTCGTCCGAGACAGCAGAAGAAAACGCTTTTGCGGGATGGTTGTTATGGACCCTTGGCGTGTTGCTGTTCGCAGGTGTCCTTTTGTCGTACTTCCTCCTAAAGCGTCGCCAAAGGAAGGTGTTAGCTCGTAATCAGGAAGAAGCAGCCCTTTCTTACGCTGCCGGTGAGGAAATGGTGAGACGTGTCAGTGAACTCTTCGAGCAGAAGAAACTGTATTTGAACAGCGACCTGAAAGTCTCCGACGTGGCAGCGGAGTTAAGCACCAACACCCGTTATGTCTCTGAGTGTATTAAGATGGTCAAGGGTTATTCGTTCCCACAGTTCATCAACAGCTACCGTGTTGACCATGCCAAGCAGATGCTCCGCGACAATCCAACGATGAAGACAGCGACAGTATGCAGTGAGTCGGGCTTTGCCAACGAGGCGTCTTTTTTCCGTACCTTCAAGGCATATACTGGTATGACGCCAAGAGAATGGTTGGCACAGGCAGACGCTTAAGGTTATAAAAAGAGCCGGAGGAAAAATCCTTCGGCTTCGTTTATTGTATTGTGACGGTGATCTTAGAGAATCTTGAGTGTTCCCATCAGGTAAACCAGACCGAAGCCTAATACCATCGATATGATACCCATGATGATACCAATCTTCGACATTTCACTCTGCTTCACGTAACCCGTTGCAAAAGCCAGTGCATTCGGTGGGGTAGAGATGGGCAGAATCATAGCACTCGATGCTGCGATAGCTACACCAATGAGGACTGTACCCGTGCCACCGATTGGGTCGAGCTTGTCGCCCATAGCACCACAGACCACAGCCAGGATAGGCATCAGCAGGGCTGCCGTAGCCGAGTTGGAGATGAAGTTCGACAGCACATAGCAGATAGCACCACCCAGCAACAGAATGAGCAGGGGCGAGAACTCACCGAAGGGAATGCTCTCTACGGCGTTGGCAGCCAGACCCGAGGCGTTCAGACCGTAACCCAGTGCGAAACCACCGGCAACCATCCAGATGACACTCCAGTTAATCTGCTCCAAGTCGCGCTTATTGATAACTCCCGTCAGGGCAAAGATGCAGAACGGAACCATAGCTACCGTATTGGCATTGATACCGGTAAAGCGGTCAGAGAGCCATAGTGCTACGGTGAGGATGAAGGTAAAGATGACCACCTTGGAGTGGAAACCCTTCTGCATGCCACCGTCAATCTTCAGTTCTACCGTCTTCTGACTGAACGGGAAGAACTTCAGCAACAGGCGCCAACTGATGATCAACAGCACGACCACCAATGGGAACATAAACATCATCCACTGACCGAAGCCGAGACCCATATTCAGACCCTCAGGATCGTTCAGATATTTCAGCGCGATATTGTTGGGAGGCGTACCGATGGGGGTTCCCATACCACCCAGGTTGGCCGCTACGGGGATAGACATAGCCAAAGCGATACGGCCCTTTCCCTCAGGGGGCAACTGTCGGAATACAGGGGTGAGGAACGTCAGCATCATAGCAGCGGTAGCGGTGTTCGACACGAACATCGAGAACAGACCCGTTACCAACAGGAAACCCAGCAGCACCATCTCACTCTTCGTGCCGAATGGACGCAGCAGCACCTTGGCAAGCTGTGCGTCGAGACCGGTCTTCGTGGCGGCAATAGCCAGTACGAAACCGCCAATAAACAGCATGATAACAGGGTCGGCAAAGCAAGCCATTACACCTTTGTAAGACAGCAGCTTGCCTACTTCCTCTTCGTTCACCATCGGTGCTATACCGCTATCCGTACAGAATAGTAACATTAGCACCATGATAGCTATTGACGTGGCCCACGACGATACTACCTCCAATACCCACATCAGGGTAGCAAAGGCGAAGATGGCGATGATGCGCTGTTGGACAACGGTAAGGTTCTGGATGCCGAACCACTCGGTGGGCATGTTCCAGAGAAAGAGTGTGACCAGGGCGACGAGCGCTATCTTGACAACCCTTTTGTAACCAGTGGGATGGTATTTCCGTTGATGACGCATGTTGTGGTATGCGTCAACAAGATGGAAACCATGATAAATGTGAAACATATTGTTTAAATATTAAAGTGGTTGATAAAAATTAGATTTTCTCAAGTGCCTGTTTGATGTCGTCGAGGATATCCTCCACGTCCTCTATACCTACCGAGAGGCGAATCAGATCGGGAGCCACACCAGCCTCGCGCAGTTGTTCATCGCTGAGCTGCCGGTGGGTGTGACTGGCAGGATGCAGTACGCAGGTACGGGCATCAGCCACATGGGTCACGATGTTAATCATTTCCAGGGAGTCCATCCATTTGATGGCTGTTTCGCGGTCGCCCTTCAGTCCGAAGGCTATGACACCGCACGAACCGTTGGGCAGATATTTCTGTCCCAGCTCGTAATACTTGTCGCCCTTCAGTCCGCAGTAGTGTACCCAAGCCACTTTCGGACAGTCGTTGAGGAATTCTGCAATCTTCTGGGCATTCTTACAGTGCTGTGCCATGCGCAGATGGAGCGTCTGCAGACCCATGTTCAGGAGGAACGAGTTCTGCGGAGCAGGAATCGATCCGAGGTCGCGCATCAGTTGTGCTACCAGCTTGGTGGTATATCCCATCTTGCCGAAGGCTTTAACGTAAGTCAGTCCGTGATACGAATCGTCAGGTGTGCAGAGGCCAGGGTATTTCTCGGCATATTTCATCCAGTCGAAATTGCCGCTGTCAACCACAACGCCGCCTACCTGAGTAGCCAGTCCGTCCATATATTTCGTGGTAGAGTGGGTGACAATGTCAGCACCCCACTCGAAGGGACGACAGTTGATTGGAGTAGCAAATGTATTGTCGATAATCAAGGGCACCCCTTTTTTGTGGGCAATACGGGCAAACTTCTCAATGTCCAATACGGCACAGCCTGGATTGGTAATCGTCTCACCAAACAAGGCTTTTGTGTTGGGGCGGAAAGCAGCCTCTATCTCCTCGTCAGTGGCATCTGGCGATACGAATGTGCATTCGATACCCAGTTTCTTCAAGGTCACACCGAATAGGTTGAAGGTGCCTCCGTATATCTCATTGGACGTCACAAAATGGTCGCCAGCCTGGCAGATGTTGAACAGCGCGTAGAAGTTGGCAGCCTGTCCTGAAGAGGTCAGCACAGCCCCTACACCGCCTTCCAGTGCTGCAATTTTGGCAGCTACAGCGTCGTTGGTGGGATTCTGTAAGCGGGTATAGAAATATCCCTCTTTCTTTAGGTCAAACAACTGTGCCATCTCGTCAGAGTCGTCATACTTAAAAGTAGTGCTCTGTATGATAGGCAATTCAATAGGTTCTCCGTTTTTGGCTTTGTACCCTGCTTGAACGCAGAGAGTAGCACGGCGTAATTTCTTGTCCATAATGTTACTAATTCAAATTTTGGCGCAAAATTACAAAAATTATTTGTAACTTTGCAACCATGATTTAAGAAATATGGAAGAAACAAGTAAAATACCCCAGGAATGGAACCAATTTTATCTTAAAGATGTCTCGTTTGTCAATTTGATGACGCGACGCATCTTTAATATCTTGATAGTTGCTAATCCCTATGATGCCTTCATGTTGGAGGATGACGGGCGTATCGACGAGAAACTTTTCGATGAGTATATGGAGTTGGGATTGCGTTACCCGCCGACGTTTACGCAGGTGAGTACCACCGAGGAGGCAGAAGAAGTGTTGAAGACTACCGACATTGACCTCGTCATCTGTATGCCAGGTAATGCCGATAACGATGCTTTTGCTGTGGCCCGTGATGTCAAGCAGTCGGCTCCCCATATTCCTTGTGTCGTGCTGACTCCCTTCTCGCATGGTATTACCAAGCGCATTGAGAACGAAGACATGTCTATCTTCGACTATGTGTTCTGCTGGTTGGGCAATACCAACCTCATCCTTTCCATTATCAAACTGATAGAGGACCGCATGAACATTGAGCATGATATCAAGGAGGCTGGTGTCCAGATGATACTGTTGGTTGAGGATAACATCCGCTTCTATTCTTCCGTACTGCCAAATCTCTACAACTATATCATTGCCCAGTCGAAGAATTTCTCGACAGAGGCTTTGAATCCCCACGCTGCTGCCCAGCGCAAGCGTGGTCGTCCGAAAGTGGTGTTGGCCACCAACTATGAAGAGGCGATGTATTGGTATGACCGCTATTCTGATAACGTGCTGGGTGTCATCAGTGACACCCGTTTCCCCATCAAGACCAAGGCAGGTCGCCTGTCGCATGTGGAAGAGGGCGATGCCGAAGCCGGTCTGAAACTGCTGCGTGAGATACGCCGTCGCGACGAGTATGTACCTTTGATCTTGCAGAGCAGTGAGATAGCCAATAAGGAGAAGGCTGAGGCTGAGGGCTTTGATTTTATAGACAAGAATTCGAAGAAGATGAATGTTGACCTACGTCACATCATTGAGGAGCACATGGGCTTTGGCGACTTCATCTTCCGTGATCCGGTAACCAAGGAAGAGGTGGCGCGAGTCTCCACGCTGAAGGAGTTGCAAGATAATATCTTTAAGATTCCCCGTGACTCCATGCTCTATCATATCTCACGCAACCACATGAGCCGTTGGCTTTGTGCCCGAGCCATTTTCCCCGTTTCGGCATTCCTGAAGACGGTGACGTGGCATAAGTTACAGGATGTTGATGCCCACCGTCAGATAATCTTCGACGCCATCGTGCAGTACCGTCGGATGAAGAATATCGGTGTCGTAGCCGTGTTCGACCGCCTGAAGTTCGACCGCTATGCCCATTTTGCCCGTATTGGTGAAGGTTCGTTAGGCGGTAAGGGCCGTGGCCTTGCTTTCCTCGATAATATCATCAAGCGCCATCCCGAACTCAATCAATTTGAGAATGCCACAGTCTCTATTCCAAAGACGGTGGTACTCTGTACCGATTTCTTCGACGAGTTCATGGACAATAACAATCTTTGGTCGATAGCCCTGAGCGATGCTGACGATGAGGTTATTCTGCAGCACTTCCTGCGGGCTCAGTTACCAGATTCACTGATAGCCGACTTCTTCACTTTCTTCGATGCAGTGAAATCGCCCATCGCCGTGCGTTCATCTTCCCTGTTGGAAGACAGCCACTACCAGCCCTTTGCCGGTATCTACAGCACCTACATGATTCCATATTTGGAAGATAAATATGAGATGTTGCGCATGTTGGCCTGTGCCATTAAGGGTGTTTATGCCTCTGTTTATTATAAGGATTCAAAGGCCTACATGACAGCCACCTCCAATGTTATTGACCAGGAGAAGATGGCTGTGATACTGCAAGAAGTGGTGGGTTGCCAGTATGGCGATCATTATTATCCCACCTTCTCGGGAGTCTTACGCTCGCTCAACTATTATCCCATTGGTGACGAAACAGCCGAAGAGGGCATTGCATCGCTTGCCTTGGGCTTGGGTAAATATATCGTTGACGGAGGTCAGACACTCCGAGTGTCACCCTATCATCCCCACCAGGTACTCCAGACTTCCGAGATGGATACGGCGCTGAAGGAGACACAGACCCGTTTCTATGCCTTGGACATGTCGCATGTGGGTGATGACTTCAAAGTTGATGACGGATTCAACATCAAGAGTCTTCGTGTAAAAGAGGCCGATAAGGATGGCTCACTGAATGGTATCGCCTCCACCTACGACCCTTACGACCAGGTGATCCGTGACGGCATCTACGAGGGAGGGCGTAAGGTTATTTCCTTCTGTGGTGTGTTGCAACAAGGCATTTTCCCACTTCCGGAAATATTACAGATGTCTCAGAAGTATGGTTCTGAAGAAATGCGCCGGCCGGTGGAGATAGAGTTTGCTTGTAACCTTAGAAGAGAAAAGGGAAAAGTGAATAGTGATAAATTTGCTACCGCCGGAGATTTCTATCTGTTGCAGATTCGCCCAATTGTTGATTCCAAGCAGGTGTTGGATGAAGACTTGGCGGCTATCCCCGACGAGCAGTGCCTGTTGCGTTCACAGAATTCCTTGGGACACGGCATCTCAGAAGATGTGGTTGATGTAGTCTATGTCAAGACAGACGATGACTTTACGGCAGCCAATAATCCCACTATTGCTAACGAGATAGAGCAGATTAACCGGAAATTCCTGGATGCGGACAAGAACTACGTATTGATAGGACCAGGCCGTTGGGGTAGCAGCGACTACTGGTTGGGTATTCCTGTGAAGTGGCCCCATATATCAGCAGCCCGAGTCATCGTAGAAAGTGGTTTGAAGAACTATCATGTTGATCCCTCTCAGGGAACGCATTTCTTCCAGAACCTTACCTCTTTCGGAGTGGGTTATTTCACCGTCAATACCTATACTGGCGACGGCATTTTCCAGAAGGATATCCTCGACAGTATGCCTGCCGTTGAAGAAACGCAATATGTACGCCATGTCCGTTTCGAGCGTCCGTTGAAGATAATGATGGATGGTAAGAAGCAAAACGGAGTGGTCTTATTGCCAGAGGCCTAAATAAAGTCGGGGTTTCCCATTACTGACCTCCGAGCCGTGAGAAGTATTCAATGATGTCGTCCCACGTCTTGAACGTATCGGAACCGAAGTCTAGGAAGGTGCAAAGAGAACCTTCTAAATTCTCCTGTTCCGGAGCAGCGATGAGATAATCACCGTAAAGGAGTTCTCGGCGGTGGGTAAAGATGATATGCTGATAGGTGGGAACATCGAAATATTCCGTGAGCCACGATTCCGTCGTGGTGTAATCCAATGCAGGAGCAACGAAGAACACTTGGTAATGCTCTATGAGTTGGCGCACAGCCTTCTGAACTGATGATGCCGGTTTTCCATAGCTGTCCATCATTGTTTCTACACCTATATATATAATAGGGCGCTCCCGTTTCTCTTGTCTGTCGTCTATCCAGCGGATGACAGGTACTACCGAATGCATATAGCTCTTGTCGTCCATGCGGTGCTCCCCATGAAAGTGAGTTGCATTGGGATAGACGGCATGAAACATATCAAAGGTATCCACCAAATCGTCCTTGTCGCCAAAGAGACCATAGACACGCCGCTTGTCCTCTGGGGTAACTCCTGCGAAACGCTGTTCTGAAATCTCTTTGTAAGCTTTGACAAGCGCCTTGTCAACATAGAATTCCTGAATGCCATCCATTCGGGGGTTCTGAAACTGTTGTGTTCCAGTCATACCATGTGCCTTCATCGTTTCAGCTATCTCCAGGGCAGGATTGATGCAGATGCGGTCGAAACCACGCAATTGTTCGGTGTACATGCCACCCATCGATGTGCCGATAATCAGGTCGGGCTTCTCCTCTTGGCAAATAGTGTGAAGCAGGGCAATGGCCTCGTTGGGCTCAACAGGCAGGTCGGGAGCCAACACGCGGGCATTGGGCATCACCGTGCGCAGTCTCGTCACAGTACCTGATTGTCCACTACTTCCAAAGCCGTGGACATAAAGTACAGTCTTGCCCTCCATCAGCTCCGGAAACTGTTTGATATACGGATTTTCCATGTGTTTGTAGAATTATTATGCGCAAAGATAATAAAAAAATCCCTTTTGAGTGTAATTTATACAAAAAAATATCTATATTTGCATCCGAATGTTACTATTTGACCGCATTATCAACCGAAAGCTATCCGTACAGATAAGTGCTAAGGTAGTACTTGCGATAGCGTTGCTACTAACCATAGCCCTCTTTGTCATGCTTACTTTTTCGCGTGAGGCAGTGACGAAGGAAGCCCACTATAATGCAGAACACACCCTTGAATATACGGTCAGGCAGATAGATAATGTGCTGTTGGATGTAGAACAGGCATCGGGCAATATCTACTGGGACTTGCTGACGCATCTTGATAATCCCGACAGGATGACGAAATACTGCGAGGAACTTGTTCATGCCTGTCCGTTTATTGCCGGCAGTACGATTGCTTTCGAACCGGATTTCTATAAGCAGAAAGGTCAGCTCTTCATGACTTACGTCCATCGCTCCTACGACGACAGCCTGGGCAACGAGGATTCCCCGCTTATCCATCGGACTACGTTTGGCATGAAGCCCTATACTGAGCAGTCTTGGTATCGCCAACCTATCGATTCCGGCCGTCCCGTTTGGATTGACCCGTTGAAGAACGAAGATGCAGAAGGTGTAGCTATCACTTCGTTCTGTATGCCTATCTATGGTAAGGAAGGTCGTCGGGTTGGCGTATTAGCTGTCGATGTTACCCTCAGTCTGTTGTCTAAGATTGTCTTGACAGCCAAGACCTCGCCTAATTCCTATGCGGTATTGCTGGGCAGCGACGGTTCTTATATCGTTCATCCAGACAAGCAGAAGATTGACCATCAGTCAGTTTACAATGTGGCAGATGCAGATCCAGCTCTTCGTGAAGCTGCTGAGGCTGTCATGTCTGGCGAAACGGGTTTTAAGGCTTTCCGCATCCACGGTGTCGACAGTTATGTGTTCTATAAACCCTTCGTTCGTTCCGTTGTTCCGGGTCGCTCCTTGGATGATGCCGGTTGGCGCATAGGCCTTGTCTATCCTAAGAGAGAAATTTACGGTGACTATTACATGGTGATAGGTATTATAGTTCTGATAGGTGTTATCGGACTCATCATCTTGTTCATAGGCTGTCGGATGGTCACCCATCGCCAGTTATTGCCCTTGCGCATGTTGTCCGATTCGGCTCAGCGTATTGCAGAAGGCAATTATGATGATGTCATTCCCGATACGCGTCAGCAGGACGAGGTGGGTACGTTGCAAAACCATTTCCAGCAGATGCAGCAGGCGCTCTCCGTCCATGTGGGCGAACTGGAACGCCTGACAAATCGCCTCCGTAAGCAGGGCGATGTGCTCAGTAAGTCGTACGACCGTATGAAGGAGGCTGATCGTGTAAAGACAGCTTTCCTACATCATATGACCGACCAGATGATTCCTCCTGTCAGTAAGATAGAAAGCGACGTCGAGTCTTTGGAGGCTCACGTTACCGACCAGCAGGAGGAGGGAATAGAGTCGTTGGTTCAGGAGATAGACGATCAGGGAAAGGTCGTCACGGGATTGTTGAACCATCTGTTGGAAGTTTCACAGGCAAAAGAGAAGGAGGACGACGTATGAAGAATATTGTCAGATATTTCCACCAGTCGCTCTCGCTGAAACTCAGTATCGGCATTCTGCTGATGACAGCCCTCATTTTCTTTGCCACTTTAGGCATAGTTTTCGTGGAGTCTCGTCGTAACATCCGCCAGGAGTCTATCGATCATGCTGCCAGTGTACTGAACAATGTCGCGCAGAATGTCAGTCGTTATCTCAATACCATTGAGACTGCTACAAATACCAATTCCTGGTTGGCGGTTGAGTCGTTCTATCCTGACTCGCTGATTAACCTCTCGCGCCGCATCCTGTTGCTCAACGGCAATGTTGATGGCTGTTCCATTACAGCAGCCCCAGGTCTGTTTGGCGAGGAAGACAATTTCTCTGCCTACACCGTGCGTAAAGCCGATACGATAGTCACTGTCCGCGAGGAGCAGTATGACTATTACGAGAAGGAGTGGTACAGGGCTCCCGTCAAAAAGGGCAAGGCCTGCTGGGTTGATCCCTTCGACGATAATAACCCGGGAAACCTCTCCGCAGTTGATTTAATAGCCTCTTATTGCAAGCCCCTTTATAATATCCACGACCAGTTGCTTGGGGTTATTTCTACGGATATCCTTTTCTCTAAATTGGAGAATGTCATGATGGAAGATAAGCCTTACCCCAATTCCTATTTTTTCATGTTAGGCTCGCAGGGACATTTCTTTGTACATCCTGACTCCACCCGACTTGTCAATCAGACCATTTTCAATACCACCGATGCAAAGCAACATCAGGATATTATCACTTTGGGTTATCAGATGATTAGCGGAAAGGAAGGCAGTATGCGTGTTGAGCTGAATGGAAAGGCCTGTCTCGTCAGCTACCGTTCCGTACCTAACACCCCATGGAGTGTAGCACTGGTTAGTCCGGAGAAAGATGTATTCCGGAGCTACCATCGCCTCACTAATGTCATCATCCTGCTTGTCTTGCTCAGTCTGATTCCCATCTTCCTGTTCTGCCATCGTATAGTGAATCGGGCCATCCGTCCTCTCAACCGTCTGCTCGACCAGACGCAGCGCATAACAGCAGGCGACTATAGTGTGGTGATTCCTCACACCAAGCGTTTTGATGTTGTAGGGCGAATGCAAAACAGTTTCGCCATGATGCAGGAGTCCATTAATCGCCATGTGTCCGACATCCAGTTGATTAACAAAGGCTGGGTACAGCGCAACGAGGAACTCCATCGTGCACGTCAGTTGATAGAGGAGTCAGACCGTCAGAAGACCATCTTCATCCAGAATGTCACCCACCAGATTCGCACCCCGTTGAATATCATCTTGGGTTTTGCACAGATTATGCGCGACAGTGTCGGTTCGATGCCACTCGAAGAGGTAAAGGGCTTTATCGATATGATGAAACATAATGCCTTGTCTCTCAATCGTATGGTACTGATGCTCTATGACAGTTCAGAATCCGGTGTCACTGAGGAACTCAACAACATGCATATCGAACCTATCTCATGCAACGAGTTAGTCCGTTCTGCCATTGATGCTACGCATTATCGCTTCCCTGATCTTAAAATCAGCCTTGAGACGGTGATTCCTGATAGTGTCTGCATCAAGAGCGATAATGAGTATCTGATGCGTAGCCTGCGCGAACTGCTCTATAACTCCGCCAAATATTCTGACGGAAAGCATATCTCCGTACAAGTATCAGCCAATGGTGCCATGGTGCGTTTCGTCTTTACCGATACCGGCCGGGGCATCTCCGATGACTATTTCGACAAGGTGTTCATTCCCTTTAGCAAAGTCGACGACCTCTCCGAGGGACTCGGTTTGGGATTGCCTTTGGCAAAGCGTCATATCGACAATCTGGGTGGCAAACTTATTCTCGACAGGGACTATCGTGAGGGTTGTCGCTTCATTGTTGAGCTGCCAATAGCATAATTTTTCCACATTTTTCTTGCATAATTGAAAGAAGTTTACTATTTTTGCCGTCAATAAATCAATGATATTAATCACTTAAACTAAAAAACATTATGAAAAAGTATTTAGCAGAAATGGTAGGCACATTTGTGCTGACATTCTTAGGATGCGGTGCTGCCGTCAGTCTGAATTGCGGTGTTGACACAGCATCAGTCGTTGGAACAGCCATTGCTTTTGGTCTTTCTGTAGTAGCTATGGCATACGCTATCGGTGGCATTTCCGGTTGCCACATCAATCCCGCCATCACACTTGGTGTGTTCCTCAGCGGACGCATGAATTCCAAGGACTGTGGTATGTACATGCTTTTCCAGGTCATCGGTGCTATCATTGCAGCAGCACTGTTGGCATTCCTTGTTTCCACCGACCCTGGTCTGGCTCGCGGCACAGCAACTGGTGCCAATGCCTGCGCCTCTGAGAATGTGATGAACGGCCTGTTGGCAGAGATAGTGCTCACCTTCATCTTCGTACTCGTTGTATTGGGTTCTACTTCCAAGACCAACGGTGCCACCAACAACTTTGCAGGTCTCGCTATCGGTCTTGCCCTCATCCTGATTCACCTCGTAGGTATCAACTACACCGGAACATCCGTTAACCCAGCCCGTTCCATCGGTCCTGCTCTCTTCGAGGGTGGTAAGGCTCTTTCTCAGCTCTGGGTATTCATCGTTGGTCCGTTCGTAGGCGGTGCTCTTGCAGCATTGGTTTGGAAGGTCATTGAACCAGAAGAGAAGAAATAACAATAACGTTATTTTAAGCAAATTATCCCGATAAGCGCCTCGTTTATCGGGATAATTGTGTATTTTACACCTCTATATGGGCAAGGTGAAGTAAGCAGTATCGGCAAAAATTGACAATTGTAGTTTACATTTTGGCGTTAGTTACCCGTTTGATTTGTTAATCAATGAAAAAAACGGGCAACTTGGAATAAAAACTCTAAACGCCAAACTCTAAACTCTAAACTTTTTAGTATCTTTGCGCTCAGATTTGAAATTCAAACTAATTATTATTTTTAAGTTAATAAAATTATGGTAAACTACAAGGATTTGGGTCTCGTAAATACACGCGAGATGTTCAAGAAGGCCGTTGCCGGTGGTTATGCTATTCCTGCTTTCAACTTCAATACAATGGAGCAGATGCAGGCTATCGTTCAGGCTGCTGTTGAGACAAAGTCTCCTGTTATCATGCAGGTTTCTAAGGGTGCACGTAACTATGCTAACGCTACTATTCTTCGCTATATGGCTGAAGGCGCGGTAGCTTATGCTAAGGAACTGGGCTGCCCCAACCCCGAAATCGTACTGCACCTCGACCATGGTGATAGCTTCGAACTCTGCAAGGACTGCATCGATATGGGCTTCTCTTCAGTGATGTACGACGGTAGCTCACTGCCTTATGAGGAGAACATTAAGATTTCTCGTCAGGTTGTTGAGTATGCTCACAAGTATGATGTTACTGTAGAGTGTGAGCTCGGTGTACTGGCTGGTGTTGAGGACGAGGTTGTTGCTGAGGAGTCACACTACACCAAGCCCGAGGAGGTGATTGACTTCGCTACCCGTACAGGTTGCGACTCATTGGCTATCTCTATTGGTACTTCTCATGGTGCTTATAAGTTCAAGCCCGAGCAGTGCACACGTGATCCGAAGACTGGAAAACTGGTTCCTCCTCCATTGGCATTCGACGTGCTGGCAGAGATTGAGCAGAAGCTTCCTGGATTCCCCATCGTACTCCATGGTTCTTCTTCAGTTCCTCAGGACGAGGTTGACACTATCAATAAGTTCGGTGGTAACTTGCCCGATGCAGTAGGTATCCCCGAGGAGCAGCTCCGCAAGGCTTCTAAGAGCGCTGTATGCAAGATTAACATCGACTCTGACTCTCGTCTGGCTATGACTGCTGCCATCCGTCAGTATCTGGCTGAGCATCCAGACCACTTCGATCCACGTCAGTATCTGAAGCCCGCTCGCGAGAACATGAAGAAGATGTACATCCACAAGATTAAGGAAGTACTTGGTTCTGACGGAAAGCTTGGATAATCCAATAGATTCCCAATAAATGATAAGCCTCGGACGTATTTGTTGCCTGAGGCTTATTTTTTATTCAGGAATCTCTGCTTGAAGCTTTTCAATAGCTCCTGTAATGGGGTTGAGCACCAAGTGGGTAGGGTATTTCTTGAAAAGGCTGCCTCCATGAAGCTCGGTGAAACCGAACTGGGCAAAAGGATAGTTGTAGGTAGCTAGTTGCTGGTTCTCCCTGTAAAGGGTGAGCTTGACAATACCAGGTATATTAGCATAGAATCCTCCGTCCTTTTTATTTTCTGGGAAGTCGAATTGCTGTTGAGTGTGTTGATGCAGGTCTTCTAATGAAAGATAGAAGGGAATGCCGGACAGGTCATCCTTGTCAACAAGCCCCAATTGCTTGCTGATGCGGAAGATGACTTCATGTTTCATCTCTCTGTCGGGACAGATGACTATGTGCTGTTCTGTGGTATCGCAGACAGCGGTACCTGTAAAGAGCGACATCAGTTGTTGGGTGGTGCGGTCTATCTCGTCGAGCATCAATTGCAACTGGGCGCGGTCGGTAGGCA
>JAEEGH010017068.1_pt1 | contig 15538 bp, 6 predicted proteins | sample 9134181 | NCBI WGS metagenome assembly JAEEGH01 (sample SAMN16246544, study PRJNA631951) | gut metagenome | biome: gut microbiome; feature: rumen; material: DP-attached | host: Bos | place: Iran: Karaj | collected 2018-10 | reverse complement strand
CTCGTGTCATCAAATCGATGGGCATCAAGATGGTACTGTCGGGCGAAGGTGCCGATGAAATCTTTGGCGGCTACCTTTACTTCCACAAGGCCCCTTCGGCACAGGCTTTCCACGAAGAGACCGTCCGCAAGCTCTCGAAGCTCCACCTCTACGATTGTCTGCGTGCTAACAAAAGCCTGTCGGCATGGGGTGTCGAGGGACGTGTGCCCATGCTCGACAAGGAATTCCTCGACGTGGCTATGCGTACCAACCCCAAAGCAAAGATGTGTCCGGGCAAAACCATCGAGAAGAAGATCCTACGCGAGACCTTTGCCCAACTCCTGCCCGACGAAGTAGCCTGGCGACAGAAGGAGCAATTCAGCGACGGTGTCGGCTATGCATGGATCGACACACTCAAGGCCATCACGTCGGCAGCTGTCACCGACGAACAGATGGCGCATGCCGCCGAACGCTTCCCCATCAATCCGCCTCAGAACAAGGAAGAGTATTATTACCGAACCATCTTTGCCGAACACTTCCCCAGCGACTCGGCTGCACGCAGCGTCCCCAGCGAAGCCAGTGTCGCCTGCTCTACCGCCATCGCCCTCGAGTGGGACAAGGCTTTCGCCGGCATGAACGATCCTAGTGGTCGCGCTGTCAAGGGTATCCACGACCAAGCGTATTAATCACAGGCATTTCCAAGGTTCTGAAACTCTTAAAGTTTAATTCAGCGATTCGCCAACGAGTCGCTGATTTTAGTGTTGCATTGCTTTATTATGTAGCATACAGATTTGATATGCGAAATCTTTATACTCTTGTAGGAGCATACAGATTTGGTAGATGAAATCTGTATGGTCCGAGCGAAGCATACAGATTTGGTAGATAGAATCTGTATGGTCCAAGCGAGGCATACAGATTTGGTAGATAGAATCTGTATGGTCCGAGCGAGGCATACAGATTTGGTGGATGAAATCTGTATGGTCCAAGCGCAGCATACAGATTTGGTGGATGAAATCTGTATGGTCCAAGCGGAGAATAAAGAATTGGTAGATGAAATCTGTATGCTTCGATATAGTATGATTTTATATCTGTTCTTATTGAGAGCAATTCTCATGGAAATAGTCTTTTGGGGGCTACGCTCGCCCCAGCCCCCTTTGTGGGGGGCGGGGAGGAGCGTAAAGCCCCGACTATTTCCTTCTTTCAGAATTGCTCTCCCGCCAGATCCCGACATTCGTCCCCCTTTACCCCTTTACCCAAAGACAATAGAACCATTTGCTATCCGTTCACGATCTCGACGAAGCTGCGGCCTTCGCCCTTCTTGGAGACCTTGATCTTGATGGGGATGCGTTCGAGGAGCTCTTCGCGGTGGGAGATGATGCCGACGCGGCGATTGCTTTGACCGGCAATCTCCTGGAGCTTCTCGAGGGTGGACATGATGGATTCGAGGCTATTCTGGTCGAGGGTGCCGAAACCTTCGTCGATGAAGAGAATGTCGATGTTCATGTCGGGACGGTTCAACGAGGAGAGGGCGAGGGACAGGGCCAAGGAGATCATGAAGCGTTCGCCACCCGAGAGGACGGTGGCGCTTCGCACCTGGTCCTTGTTGTACCTGTCGAGTACCAGGATTGCCAACTGCTCGTTGTCGTCGCTGCACGTGAGCTTGTAGCGGTCGGTGATCTGCTGGAGGTAGATGTTGGCATTGTTGAGCAAGGGCAGCAGGATATAGGTCTGCACCAGGGTGCGGAAACGTGTGTCGCCGAACCGCTTGTTCAACAGGTTCCATTTCTCATATTTCTTGGTTGCGGCATCAAGTTCCTCTTTTGCCTGCTTGATGTCGGCTTCGCTCTGCCGGTAATTGTCAAGCTGCGTGCGGATGCTTCCCAATTGCCCCGTGATGTTGCTGATGTTGCTTTCGTTTTCGGCGATTTTCCCCTCTACGTTCTCCTTGACGGGAGCGTCTTCGATGCGTTGGACATTGAGGGATGCCAGGGTTGACTGGATGCCCGTTTCCTTGCTTTCGATCTGGTCGCTGTTGGACTTGACCTGTGCCCTGGTGTCGATGATGGACCTGCGAATAGCCGGGATGGAACTTGTCTGGGCATCGATGCGCTGGAGGTCGGCTTCGCTCTTGCCTGATGCAGCGTAATAGGCTTCGAGCGTGGTCTGCCGATTGAGGATGATGGTTTCGGCGGAGTGAAGTTTTCCTGTCTGGGACGAGATGGAGCCATAGAGGGAGGTCCACTTAGTATTGATGTCGGAGCAACTGAAGGGAGCTGGCTCGGTGTCGATGGTCCAATCGGGTTGCTGCGCGATGATGCTCTGGCGAACCCGACCGAGATTGGTGATGAGGTCGGCCTCTTTCTCCGTCTGCAGGTGCAGGTCCCGGTAAGCGGTCTTGCGCTGATTGTATTCTCCGGCATCGGTGCTTAGTGTGGTTTGGGTAAGTTGATAGTCGGCTTCCCAATCGGGATAATAGGGATTGAGCAAAGGACGCAACACCTGCTGCAGATCGGCCTGCTTCGTGAGCAGAGACTTGGCGAGTTGACGAGCATTGGTGATGTTGTCGGCGTTCTTCGTTTGGTCCTTTTCGGCCCGATTATAAGCCTTGTCGGCAATTTCCTTTGCCTTGTCCAACAGCCCCTTTTCCCGGGAGAGGGAAGAGATCTGTCGCTGCAATTGCTCAGCCTGATGTTGCGATTTCGTCAGCTGGGTGAGGCGCTGGGTGCAGAGGACGAGGGCTTTGCTAATCTGGGGACGAATTGGCTGCAGGACATCCAGACCCAAGGTGGAGGCCTTCTGCCTCAGTTCGGTTTCGGCCCGAAGGTTTGCATTGCTGTCCTTGTCGAGTTTCTTCTCCTGCTCGGCACAGGTCTGCCGGGCGGTATTGTACCTGGTGATGGCATCGTTGCGGCAGGATTCAGCCTGGTCGTAGATATGCTCGGCCTTCTGCCTTTCTTCGTCGAGCGGGGAGAGCAGCGCCTGGAATTCGTCGTCGGACATGAGGTGCTGGTGGTCGATGCCTTGTCCGCAGAGGGGACAGGTGGAGGCATGCTGTTCGTACAGGCGTCGGCGCAGACTTGCGAGCTTTTCGTCCATGCTTGCTTGCATGGTAGAGAGCAGGGCCTGTGCCTTGTCTTTGTTCGTCTTTGCCACAGAGAATGCGGCTTCGGCTTTCTCCTTGTCGGCAAGCAGCCGGGGTAGCTGGGCCTTCTTCTGCTCCAAGTCCGCGCGTAACTCGTCGGTTTCCCTTTGCTTGTCGGCCAGGTTGCGGCTGTCACCCTCCAAGCTGTTGAGCTTGTTGATGCGGGCATTAACGTCACTGATGTCGTCGTTGACCTTCTGCGGATTGAGCATGTCGCGCTGCTGGGACACTGCGACAATCTGCGCCTGCTTGTCGTCGACAGCCTTTCGGGCATCGACGGCTTTCTGCTGTGCGTCGTTGGTCTTCTGCGTCAGCTGCTCGACCTTTCCTTGATATTCCAAAATCTTGGTTTGCGTCTCGTTGAATTCGCGGATATTATCGCCCAACTGCCGGATCTGCTCGATGGTCTGACCAGCGTTGGTGTAGAGGGCATCGCGGTCGATATGCTCGTCGAGCCATGCCTTGCGATTCGACAGGTCCTGCTTGGAGGCATCGAGTTGAAGGGTTCGGAAAGCCAGATCGGCGACAAGCTGCAGGAAGGATGCTTTCAGCTGCTCGATCTGCTCCTGTGCCAGGCTCTTGTCCTTGCCGGCAGACTGCAATTCGGCCAACAGCTTCCGCTGGTCGATGGTCGCATCGAAATCGGTGATGAGGCGTTCGTTCGCCTTGAATTCCTCGCTACCGGTCTGTTCTTGAAGCTGATTCCTCGTTTGGATGGCCTGGTTCAGTTCGTTCATGAAGGTTTCGAGTTGCTTGACCTTATCCAAGACGAGCTTGTTGCTGTCGCGCTCTGCGTTGAGGGCTATCAATTGTTCGTTGAGACTTTGCTCCGCAGTTTTCAGCTGCTCGGCATCGGGACCCTCGGCCTGCTTATCGGTCAAGTTCTGAAACGTTTTTTGTGCCCAATTCCTATCATCTTCGGCATCTCGGCACAAGCGCTTGATGGCCTCGCCATAGCGGGAGAAGATCTCGGTGTTGGTCAACCTTTCGAGGATGGCTTCGCGCTCGGACTTGTTGCCCGTGAGGAAGGATGCGAATTGTCCCTGCGCCAACATGGCCATGCGCGAGAACTGGTCGTAGGACAGGCCGATGGCTGAGAGCAGCGGTTCGCCTGTACTGATTTCGACATTCGCCCAGGCATCGTCGCCTTTCCTGTATTCCCAACTGGGTTTGCGATGCAGGATGGGACGAATCTTCTGCCCGTTCACCTCCGTAGTCTTGCCCTGGTAAATGCCCAAGGAGAGACGTGCATGATAGACGATGGCGTCGTTCCCTTCGAAGACCACCTCGGCGTAGCACTCGTCTTTGGGCGTGATTCCCAGACGCGTGTATTGCTCGATGCTGTTGATCGACATCTCTTCGCCCTCTCTGTTGGTGAATTTGTTGTTCTTTGGGTTGACAACGCCCGTGATTCTTGGCGTCTTCCTGTATAACGCCAGGGAGATGCCGTCGAGGAGGGCGGACTTGCCGGTTCCCGTATCGCCCGAGATGAGGAAAATGCTGGCGGGACAGCCGGTGATGGGGTCGTTCAGCCCTTTTTCGAAGTCGATGTCGGCTTTTTCGATTGACGCGATGTTCCTGATATGTAATTCCTTGATTTTCATTTGTCCTTCTTGTTTTTAGCGTTAGCCTTCTGTCGGTCCTCTTCGTCCATGAGCTTAACCATCTCGCTGATTTCGCGGAAGGCTTCGCGGACTTCGTCCAAATCGAGTTCGGGGTACTGGTCGATGGTCTTTTCGACAAACTTGAAAGGTTCGGCCATCTGCTGGAGGTCGGCTATTTCGAATGTCGGCTTGACGGTCTCGGAGGGATCGTTGTCGGGCATTCCCGTCCAGATGATCTTCGGATTGTAGCGTATCTCGTCGTTGTAGGTAGCGATGGCCTCATAGACCATCTGACTGAAATTGGAGGGCAGGGCGGTCTTGTAGTCGATGCGCAGTCGGAAGTAACCTTTCTTCTGACGTTCGGCGAAGGCCCGGATAGCCTTGATGGCATCGTCGGCGGAAGTGAATGAAGCGTCGTCGGCAGGCAGCACGAAGAAGTGGCGCAGTTCGTCGATGCGCAGTTGACGGAGGTTTGCCTGCCCGTTGTGGCGGTCGATTTCGACGAGGCTTACGGTGTGGGGATAGGTCTCGTCGCAGCTGACGTGGAGAGCGCTGCCGGAATAACGCACCACGGGAGCGGGATAACTGACCTCATCGGCCAGGGCATCGTCGGGATGACTGATGGTCTGCGGCTTATGGATGTGCCCTAAGGCCAGATAGTCGTAACCCTGTCCCAACGAGGCAACGTCCTGGGTAGCGATTTTGCCTATCTCGAAGTCATGACCGGTGGCATCGGATCCGGTGACAGCGAGATGGCCCATCATGACCACGGGGAGATTGGCAGTGTTCAGCCCGTTGACATAATCGAGGAGGCTTTGCATCAAATCCTTTCGTTCGCCTATCATGTAGGGTAGCGCGATGACGAAGCCCGTGGAAAGCCTGACGATGTAATTGTCCTGCCATCCGTCGGGACTTTTGAGCAGCTCGTTGGAAGGAGCCAGGCCGATGAGCGTGGTATTGGCGAACTTCCAAACCGCATTGTCGGCCTGCAAGCGGGAAGCGCTGTCGTGGTTGCCTGCCACGACGATGATATGCATGTCGGGGCATGCGGTGTGGAGGTGCACGAAGTAGTCGGTGAATGCCTTCTTGACCGAAGCCGAGGGCTGCTGGATGTCGAAGATGTCGCCACTGACGAGAAGGGCATCGGGTTGCTCTTCGATGCACCAGGCTTCGAGCTGACGGAAGAAATGCCGGTGTTCGTCGATGCGGTCGTAGTTCTGATAGATGATCTGTCCGAGATGCAGATCGGCGGTATGCAGGATTTTCATGAGACGGGTTGTGAATGGGGGATGACTTGCATTGATGCGGCAAAAATACACATTATTTTTGAGATTGGCAAGGGTTGGGGCGTTTTTTTTGAGGGAGGCAGGCAAAGATGGGTGCGACGGAAACGTATTAGTGAGAAAGGGGAGGGGAGGCAAACATTGGAAAAATGGGGGAAATCATGAGAATTTTGACGAAAAATTTGGACGTTTCGATAAATTGTCGTAAATTCGCAGCGGATAATGGAATCGAACGAAGATTTGCACATAACAAAATTCACGAAGCATCATACCTATATAAAATAACACAAGTCATGAAAATCTATTACAGTCCCTTTTTCAATGGGCTTACATTCATCGATTATGACAAGCACAAGGGCGGCTTGTTGGGCGAAGCGGTAGAGAGTACTGCGGGCCTGTTGGGCCGACTCGAGCTTCTGGCCGGACTGTCTTACCCCGAGGAGGTGAATGAAACGTTGAGGCAGCAGGAATACTATGAGCTGCTCGAAGAAATAATCCCTACGGAGGGAGATCCGCTCAGCGAGTCGTTCGGAATAGACCGCCAGGATGTCGAGGCCTCGAAGGAGAAGGAAACGCAGCCCCTGTACAGAGTCACCGCCGAACTGCTGAAATGGAGGGACCGGCTCATTATGGCAGGATGGAATGGAGAAACGTTGCCGGAAGGCAGACTCAAAAACCTTGAGAAGGCCGAGGAAAAGCTGCGGAAAAAGGAGAAGCAGCTTGGCCGCAAGAGCGTCATCGGCAGAGGTGTAGCCGACCGATGGAGAGCACTGCTTGAACAGAAATACCTCGACAGATTGAGGAAAGCAGATGTAGTGATTGAAGTGTGCTATCCTTCTGTGCTGATCGACAAGCTCGTCGTCAAAGTGATTGGCGGGGTGAATCGAGGCAAGGACGTGCCAGCAAAGCACGATGATGCAGATGAGACGTTAAAGCCCGAGCATTGCACGGTGTTGACTGTGGACGAACAATACCAGGCCTACGAATGGCTGACGAAGCGCGAACCACGTGCGAAGGAAGTGGTCGTATGCCGCGATGCCCAGAGACTGGACAGTGTGTTGCGCTGCCATAATCTGCCCGTTGCAGGTGAAGACCCCCAGACCTCAGGACATCATGTGGTGAACGATATAAGATGCATGCTGGATGTGCCTGAAAGCCTCGTCTGGCTGGATTGTTCGGGCGACTATGGGCTCCAATACCCCTTCGACTTCATGACCGAGGATGAAAGGCAGTTTGTAGTGAAGACACTCCATCTTCTTTCGCGAGAGGACATGCTTGTTGCCGTAGCGCAAGTGATGATCAGGACCTTGAACCAGGTGCCTGGCGCGGTGATTCTGGTCAAAGCCGACTACGATGTGGGAGCTGCCCTTACCGAACACCCACTCGTGGCCACGCTCCTCTACAACAAGGATGCAGGAGCCAAGTGCGAAAAGGCGGTATATGACATCCCGCTGGGAGACGAACGGAAGGAGACCCGATTCAGCCGAAAAACCTATTACGAAGTGGGCATCGATGCACGCGTCAGAGACCTGACGGCAAGTTATTCCTCGTTGGACCAGTTGATCCAGTCGCCCTTCGACTATGTCGTGGAGCGAGAAGCAGGACTTCGTGAACCTATCAATCAGTCGGACCTGGTGACCACGGAAGGCAACGTAGCGCATCAAGTCGTCCAGTTTATGCATGAGGATGGCGAACTGATGTCGGAGAAGTCTGACGAAGCCTTTGAAAAAGCCTTGGAACAAGCTCTGAAAGAAGACGAATCAAAACTGCTGTCGCAGGCCGAAAACCAGTTTGAACTGGAGACGTTCAAGAAGATTCTGAAGGACAGCATCGAGGTGCTGAAGGAGATCATTGCCGAGAACGAGCTCATCCCGGTACACTGTGAATACTCGATACCCGAAGGAGACGACAAGTCTTTCGAACTGGACGTATTCGGCAAAAGCAAAGCATACCTCGACATGCTGCTCAAGGACAAGGAGGGCAATTCTTATATCTTCGACTTCAAATTCTCGCGTTCGGACAGATATTCGCAGAAGCTGGAGCAGAACAAGTCGGTACAGTTTGTGTTCTATGAAGAGATCTTCGAGCAATGGAACAAGCAGGAGAAGAAGCATGGACCGCTGAGGGCCATGGGCTATTATCTGTTCCCCCTGGGTACCCTTTTTGTACCAGAAGGAGAAAAGGGCAGCAAGTGGCTCAAAGGCAAGCATGTACAAGCCGTTCCACTGGATGACAAAGAGCATCTGAAGGATGCCTTGCAGGCGCTCAGGAACTCCTACAAATATCGCATGAAGGAGCTTGCCTCGGGCAAAATCGAAGAGGGAGAAAGCATGGAATTGTCGGACCTGGAGTACCACAATGAGGCCAATAACCCTGAAACGAGAGAAATGTTCCCACTCGAAACAGAATATAACAAAGAGCATCTGAAGGGGAAGCCTTATTCGCCCAAGCATATCGTACTGAAGGGACAGATCAGGTAAATCGCAGATAGATCATGTAAAGCATTATGGAAAAAATTACACTTAAAAACATAAAATACATCGATGCAGGAGCAGGTTCGGGCAAGACCTATAAGCTGACTCACCTGCTGTCGGATCTGCTGACGCAGGGAAAGGTGAATCCTTCGCAAGTGATAGCCACGACCTATACACGTGCGGCAGCTGCCGAAATCAAGGACCGTGCCCGCAAGGTACTGATCGAGGCTGGCAGATATGAAGAGGCCGCCCAACTCGACAATGCTGCCATAGGAACCGTGCACAGTGTGGCACAGATGCTCATCGGCCGCTACTGGGATGCCCTGGGTACGACTCCCACACAATTGGTGATTTCGGAGGAGGATAGCCGCCTCTATCGCAACCAGAGCCTGGCTGCCATGCTCGGGAACAAGGATTACACGGAGCAACGGGACAAGCTCGACCTCTATTTCCGCCATTTCGACCCCAAGAAGAGTGATGAAGACGGTAAACCGAAGAGCAACCCGGAATTCTGGGTCGAGGATTTGGAGTCGATTGTCAATAAGATAACCTATTATGGCTTGACTGACGAGGATATAGAGAGGAGCGTACGGGCGTCGATGGAAAGTATTAAAAATATCTTCGATAATGCAGATTCTGACCTGACCGACGAGAAATGGCAGGAGATACTTGCCAATGCCATAGAGACCATGAAGGATTACATTCAGGGCAATGAAAAATTGGATGACAAGAAATGCAAGAAACATATTCGCAGTCTGGAGAAACTGGATTCGGAATTGCTATATTGCAGTATTGTCAAACTGTATAGCGAGATTAATACTAGCACTGATTTGAATAAACCCTGGAAGGAATTCTACGAGAATCGGCATACACTCGATAAAGGACTACTGAAAGTTTGGCTTCGCTCCCGACGCTTCGGTGCTATACTGAAGGATTGCGTCCAAGCGATGTTTGAGCTGGCCAAGGCGTGGATGAAGGAATATGAGGCATTCAAGCGTCAGCATGGTGTGATCGACTATGATGACATGGAGAAGGGGCTGCTGAACCTGCTTAACGATGAGAAGGTCAGCAAGGACATTGCCCAGACCTATCGCCTTGTGCTTGTGGATGAGTTCCAGGACTGCAACCCTATCCAGCTGAAGATATTCAGCCGACTCTCCGAGATTGTGGCCGAGAACAAGGTGCTCGAACAAAGCAGCATCTGGGTGGGTGACCCCAAGCAGGCCATCTACGGATTCCGTGGTTCGGACACCGAGCTGGTGAACCGCGTGGCCCGGCATTTCCCAGCCATTGATGAACCTGCCAATCAGGATGGGCTCATTCATGAATCACTCAAGCATTCCTACCGTTCGAGAAAAGGTCTGGTTGACTTGGTCAATCATCTCTTTGGCGACGTTCTGGCGGGTAATGAGAAGCCCATCTTCGAGGGAATTACGAAACTTCAAGCGACAAGAAATGATGTAGGCGGATTACTACCGGTTTTGGAGCTTTGGCGATTTGAGGATGACGGCAATGATGCAAAAAGCTTCTATCAGAATCAGGCATTGGCCGTGAAACGGATGATAGAATCAGGAGACCATCAGATTGTGCCGAAAGGGGAGACCGAAGGACTCCGTAGCATTGAGTACAAGGATGTTGCCATCCTGTGCCGCAGGAAGTCGGAGGTTCGTCAGGCAGCCGATGCCCTGAAGAACTGGAATGTACCTGTATCAGCGCCAGAGACCGACATCTTCGATCGTGCCGAGGTGCAGTTGCTCTTGTCGCTATTGTTCCTTTCCGAAACCAAAACAGCCTATCAGAAACACGAGTGGGCCACAGTATGGCGACTGTGGAATGACATCTCCACCGAGGACGTCCTCAAGGACCGACTGGAATATGTGAGGAAACTGGAAGGAACGGGGGACGAGTGGTTGAAGGATGAAGCTTCGCTGGCACGAGTACGGTCGGCCATCAAGCATGCAATGGGCAAGGGAATATCCAGCCGGTTGGCAATCTTCATCCATGAACTGGACCTCTATGACTGCATCCGCAAGTGGGGCGATGCAGAAACAAGGTATCAGAACCTGCAGACGCTGCAGACCACTGCGCAGCAGTTCGAAAGCCGCTGCGAGGCCTTGGACAACGAGGCTTCGGCACAGGAGTTCAGCCTTTATCTACAGGAAGTGGAGTTGCAGCCGAGCAAAGACATGACCTCCAACACCGTCAAGGTGATGACCTATCATGGCAGCAAGGGACTGGAATGGCCGGTCGTGCTGTTGGACTCGCTCTACAAGAGAGAGGTGGATGAGGACAAGATCGTGGAAAGAGGATTCTGGGGAGTGCATGAGGAGAAGGAAGCTGCCGACGATCAGGAGATTCTTCCTCCTTACCACATCAGCTATATACCCAAACCCGTGAACAACAAATGCCAGATTCTCACGGATTCGGGCATCATGGAAACGGAACTCTTCAAACATGCCAAACAGCAAACCCGCGAAGAGGCCCAGCGCCTGCTCTATGTGGGCATGACCCGTGCCAGAGACTATCTGGTACTGACCATCTATGGAGGTAAAACGGACTTCAAGTGGCTCAATGATATTGGCATGAACATTTCATACTTTGGTGTTGATGCTCAAATATTTCCGGCAATTAATCCGAAGGCGCCCACGGCGCCCAAAGTGCCAGGAGAAAAAGCACGGCCTTCTTCTTGGGATAAATATAATCGAGAACTTGCAGAATATAACGAGGCGATGAAGGCCTATGAGGAGCGCAAAGCGTTCTTTGAACAACATTTGTCCGATGTTTCTACCCCGAAGCCATGTCGATTGCATAAATTGTCGAATGACCTTCTGGACTATCCTCGCAAGTATGTTTTGCCCAGCACTTTGAGCAAATCGAAAGATAAAGCCGTTGTAGGAGAGCCTATCGGCATCTTTGAGGACTTCAAGGAGGAGATAACACTCGAAAATGTCCAGAACAGCGTCTTCGGCACCTGTGTCCATAACATCTTCGCTGCCTGTCCTTCGAAGGGAGAAGAGCCAACCGAAGCAGAGAGAAGCGAATTCGTCAGCATCACGCGTGATATCCTGCGGAATTACGAACTGGAAGGTGCTGTGACGGACCCTGCCAAGCTTGCCCACAGTCTCTATGCCCTTTATGACTACCTGAAGAAGGAGTACGGACCTGCCACAGGCATCGTCCATGAGTATCCATTCAACTTCCCGGTACCAGACTCCATGAAGACGGTGGATGGGCAGGTCATGAAAGGTGAGATTGACCTCATCTGGCAAACCAAGGAAGGCGACATCGTCGTGGATTTCAAGAACAACATGGGCGACATCGCCGGACTCAACACTCCTGGGGTCGCCAACTACGCGGGCAACCACTACGTTCATCAGCTTCGCGCTTATCGCAGCATCCTCGAGAAGGCAGGTCGCAGTGTGCGTGCCACCTTGCTATATTATGACATCCTTGGTGTTGTTGTCCCAATTGATTGAGGCATTTTTGAAAAATGTGCGATTTTTCGCGATAATTCGTGTTTATAATATATGTGTTTAATTATCTTGAATTGTTACTTATGAAGAAAACATTGTTTACTGCAATTGTTGCTATGTCGGTGGCATTTGCTGCTGAGGCACAGTTGCTGCGTACAACGGTAGCGCAGGGAGAAATCGAAGGCGTGCTGCACGAAGGTCACGCCCTGTACAAGAAGATTCCTTATGCCGAGGCACCTGTGGGTGAGCTGCGCTGGAAGGCACCGGTGAGCAAAAGCCCGTGGGAAGGCGTATACAAGGCGGATGAATGGGGTGCACGTCCACCGCAATCGGCCCAAGGCGGCAACTACGAGGGGATGAGCGAGGACTGCCTTTACCTGAGCGTCGAGACTCCTGCCAAGAGCAAGGACGAACGTCTGCCGGTGTTTGTGATGATCCACGGAGGAGCCTTTTCGAGCGGTTCGTATGCCGGCACACAGGAGAGCTTCGTGAATGAGGGCATCGTATATGTGAGCATCGAATACCGACTGGGTGCGCTGGGCTTCATGGTCCATCCCGACCTGAGCAAGGAGAGCGAGCGCGGCATCTCGGGCAATTATGGTCTGATGGACCAGATCATGGCGCTGCAATGGATACACGACAACATTGCTGCCTTCGGTGGCGATCCGGACAAGGTGACGATAGCGGGCGAATCGGCAGGAGGCATCTCGGTGAGCATCCTTTGCGCTTCGCCACTTTGCAAGGGCCTGTTCCGTGGTGCCATCAGCGAGAGCGGTGGCTCGTTCTGGCCCGTTGCTGAGACACGTGGAGGCAACACGGGCATTTGCACCGTGAAGGCTTCGGAACCCGAGGGCGTGGCCTTCCAGAAGAAACTGAAGGCGAAGAATATGAAGAAACTGCGCAAGGTTCCCTTCCAGGCTATCGTGGACAGCACGCAGGGTCTGTTCTGGCCAGTGGTCGATGGATATGTGATCACCGACGACCAGTACAAGCTCTATCAGAAGGGCGAGTACAACGACGTGAATGTGATCATCGGCACGAATTCGGACGAGGGTTCGATGTTTGCTGGACCGATGCCCGTGGAAGTGTTCCAGCAGCAGGTGAAGGCAGCTTATGGCGAATGGGCTGACAAGGTGCTGGAAGCCTATCCTGCCACCAACGAGATGGAGGTTTACTTTGCGGCTTCGGACATCTTCCGCGACGGTTCGTTTGCATGGGGCACCTATGCCTGGGGCAACCTGCAGAGCAAGACGGGCAAGGGCAACGTGTATATGTACTACTTCGACCAGAATTCGGAGAACACCATCGTGCCCAGTCGTCGTGGTGGGGCGAGCCACGTGGCCGAGATGCCTTTCATCTACGGGTACAAGTTCGGCAGCGGCAAGATGACCGAGACGGAGAACCATATGCTCAGCATCATGTCGAAGTACTGGATCAACTTCACGAAGACGGGTAACCCGAATGGTGACAGCCTGCCTTACTGGACGGAATATGCGGAGGGCAAGCCTACGGTGATGATCATCAAGGAGGGCTTCCACCTTGGACCTGTGCAGAACCAGAAGCAGATGGATCTGTTCGAGGGGTTCTTCGGGAGCAAGAGATAATTGCACACAGAACTCACGGAACTCACGGAAATGGTGGTGCCGAGGTAAATGTTTCTGTGGTTTCTGTGGTTTCTGTGTGGGGAAATAAGGGCACACGGAACTCACGGAACTCACGGAAAATGTTGGCATCAAGAGAGATATCAGTGGTTCCTGTGTGGGATAAAAAAAGGTCACACAGAACTCACGGAACTCACGGAAATGGTGGTGCCGAGGTAAATGTTTCTGTGTTTTCTGTGGTTTCTGTGTGGGGAAATAAAAAGGTCGCACAGAACTCACGGAACTCACGGAAAGGGTGGCATCAAGTGGATGTGTTTCTGTGCTTTCAGTGCGTTCTGTGTGAAATAATAAAATAGGGCACACGGAAACCACGGAACTTAGGGAAAAAGGTGGCTTCAAGAGAGATAATATCTGTGCGTTCTGTGCGTTCTGTGTGAGATAAAAATTATTAATTTAGTGAGAGAAAAAATGTTGACAGAGAATGAAATAACATATCAGATAAGGGGGGCAATATTCGATGTGTATAGGGAATTGGGACCAGGTCTTCTTGAATCGGTATATGAAGAGGCCTTAGTTTTTGAATTGCAAGAACGAGGGCTAAATGTCGAAAGACAGGTTCAGGTACCTATTATCTATAAAGGTAATGCTCTAAAAACGGATTTGCGACTTGATTTGATTGTTGAAGATCGAGTGATTATTGAATTGAAATCTGTCGACGAAATGAAGAAAGTATACTTCAAACAACTTCTTACTTATCTTCGATTGATGGATAAAAAAGTGGGTCTTCTGGTTAATTTCAATACTGACGACATTCTGGATTCAATCAAACGAATAGTCAATTAAGGCACACAGCACCAAAGATAAGTGTCACACGGAACTCACAGAACTCACGGAAGGGTGGCATCAAAAAGAAATATCTGTGCGTTCTGTGGTTTCTGTGTGAGGTGATAAAAAGTCACACGGAACTCACGGAACTCACGGAAAGGGAGGCATCAAAGGGACATGTTTCTGTGCGTTCTGTGGTTCCTGTGTGGGGTGATAAAAAGTCACACGGAACTCACGGAAATGGTGGCGCCGAGGTAAATGTTTCTGTGTTTTCTGTGGTTTCTGTGTGGGATAATAAAAATGCACACGGAACTCACGGAAAAGGGTAGTGCCAAAATAATTATTTCTGTGAGTTCTGTGAGTTCTGTGTGAGATAATTTTGTGAGAGATAAGGAAAGGTTAAAGCGTGTGGTCCACCATTGCGGCAACGCAGGAGTCGGACCACACGTTTTCGGCTGTTTCGACCATGTCGATGATGGTGTAGATGGGGAGGATGACGCCGAGGATGGAGATGGGGGCACCGATGCCCGACATCAATGAGAGGGTGAGGAAATAGCAGCCCATGGGCACACCGGCATTGCCGACGGCCGAGAAGACGGAGATGAGAATCCAGAGGAGGATGGTGCCCAGCGTGATGGGCGTGCCACCGTTCTGCATCACGAAGAGCGAGGTGACGAGGATGAAGGCTGCGCATCCGTTCATGTTGATGGTGGTGCAGATGGGCAGCACGAAGCGGGCGACATTCTTGCGGATGCCGAGGCGCTGCTCGGCCGATTCCATCGTGACGGGAAGGGTAGCGGCACTGCTCTTGGTGAAGAGCGCCATCAGCACAGCGGGCATCATTCGACCGAGCACATGGATGGGATTGAGCCCCTTGGCCAACAGGAACAGGGGGAGCACCACGAAGAACTGAATGAAATTGCCGCCAAGGATCACCAGGACATACTTGCCGATGCTGTCGGAAATGACGCCTGCACTTACCTGCGCCAGCAACTGTGCCGAGAAGGCGACGATGCCGAGGGGCAGCGTCCAGATGAGCCAGCGGATGAGCAGGAAGAGCAGTTCCTGGAGCCCCAGCAGGCCTTTGACCACCACCGACTTGTTTTCGCTATCCGGGAGTTTCGACAGTCCGATGCCGACGACAAAGGCGAGCAGGA
>JAEEGH010017066.1_pt1 | contig 15538 bp, 8 predicted proteins | sample 9134181 | NCBI WGS metagenome assembly JAEEGH01 (sample SAMN16246544, study PRJNA631951) | gut metagenome | biome: gut microbiome; feature: rumen; material: DP-attached | host: Bos | place: Iran: Karaj | collected 2018-10 | reverse complement strand
ACTCTTTGAATGAATGGCTGCTTCCAAGCCAACATCCTAGCTGTCTTGGGGGCCGGACTACGTTAGTCTAACTTAACCTGTATTTCGGGACCTTAGCTGATGGTCTGGATTCTTCTCCTCTCGGGCACGGACCTTAGCACCCATGCCCTTACTCCCGGTCTATTACCCTTGCCCATTCGGAGTTTATCTGGACTTGATAGGCGGTGAAACCCTCGCATCCAATCAGTCGCTCTACCTGACAAGGGAAACAACCGAGGCGGCACCTAAATGCCTTTCGGGGAGTACGAGCTATCTCCGAGTTTGATTGGCCTTTCACTCCTACACACAGCTCATCGAGAAGCTTTTCAACGCTTATTCGTGCGGACCTCCATTCCGTGTTACCGGAACTTCATCCTGGCCATGTGTAGATCACTCGGTTTCGCGTCTACCCCCTCTGACTCATCGCCCTGTTCAGGCTCGCTTTCACTACGGCTCGGAGTGTCGTCACTCTTAACCTTGCCAGAGATGGTAACTCGTAGGTTCATTATGCAAAAGGCACGCCGTCACCCAAAATGGGCTCCGACCGCTTGTAGGCAAATGGTTTCAGGAACTCTTTCACTCTTCTTCTCGAAGTACTTTTCACCTTTCCTTCACAGTACTGGTTCGCTATCGGTCTCTCACTAGTATTTAGCCTTACCGGATGGTCCCGGCAGATTCACGCAGAATTCCTCGTGCTCCGCGCTACTCAGGATACCGCTGGGCTTCGTATGGATTCGTGTACGAGACTGTCACTCTCTACGGTGTGCATTTCCAAACACTTCCACTCTCCATATTTCTTGCCGTATCGCGGTCCTACAACCCCATGAAGGCCGGAACCTTCATGGTTTGGGCTATTCCCCGTTCGCTCGCCACTACTGAGGGAATCATTATTTATTTTCTCTTCCTACGGGTACTAAGATGTTTCAGTTCCCCGCGTTCGCCTCTGCCATATGAGCAGATATCAGGTCTTCAACCTGATGGGTTGTCCCATTCGGAAATCTTGGGGTCAAAGGTCATTTGCACCTAACCCAAGCTTATCGCAGCTTATCACGTCCTTCATCGCCTGTGAGAGCCAAGGCATCCGCCATTCGCCCTTTCCTACTTTCGCTCGCGCTCTGTCTTCCTAAAAAGGAAAACATCGGTTGATTATACTTTCAGCTGAAATCTTTCTTTAATTGTATTTCTACGAAAAGATTTGCTTTACGTCTTGTTTGCAATATGTCAAAGATCGCTTCGTGAAGTCCTCAAGGGAACTTCCGTTATACGGTAGATTCAATAGATCAGAAAATGTAGACAAGAAGCAAGGCGACCTTGCTTATGCCGTTGTAGAGAACTTTCCTCATTATTCTGCTTATGTGTGAATCATCCCTCATTGAGAGAGTTGCATCGCTTAGAGCGCTGCTTCACACTCCAGAAAGGAGGTGTTCCAGCCGCACCTTCCGGTACGGCTACCTTGTTACGACTTAGCCCCAATTACCAGTTTTGCCCTAGGACGCTCCTTGCGGTGACGTACTTCAGGCACCCCCGGCTTTCATGGCTTGACGGGCGGTGTGTACAAGGCCCGGGAACGTATTCACCGCGCCATGGCTGATGCGCGATTACTAGCGAATCCAGCTTCGTGGAGTCGGGTTGCAGACTCCAGTCCGAACTGAGAAGGGTTTTTATGATTGGCCAAGTGTCGCCACTAAGCTGCATTCTGTACCCCCCATTGTAACACGTGTGTAGCCCCGGACGTAAGGGCCGTGCTGATTTGACGTCATCCCCACCTTCCTCACATCTTGCGATGGCAGTCTCACCAGAGTGCCCAGCTTTACCTGATGGCAACTGATGACAAGGGTTGCGCTCGTTATGGCACTTAAGCCGACACCTCACGGCACGAGCTGACGACAACCATGCAGCACCTTCACAGAAGTCCCGAAGGAATGAACCATCTCTGGAACAGTCTTCTGCAATTCAAGCCCGGGTAAGGTTCCTCGCGTATCATCGAATTAAACCACATGTTCCTCCGCTTGTGCGGGCCCCCGTCAATTCCTTTGAGTTTCACCGTTGCCGGCGTACTCCCCAGGTGGAATGCTTAATGGTTTCCCTTGGTTCCTGATAGTATATCACCAAGAACGAGCATTCATCGTTTACTGTGCGGACTACCAGGGTATCTAATCCTGTTTGATACCCGCACTTTCGAGCCTCAGCGTCAATCGCACCCCAGAAGGCTGCCTTCGCAATCGGAGTTCTTCGTCATATCTAAGCATTTCACCGCTACACAACGAATTCCACCTTCCTTGTGTGTATTCAAGACCAACAGTATCAACGGCGGGCCAATGTTGGGCATTGACATTTTACCGCTGACTTAAAGGTCCGCCTACGCTCCCTTTAAACCCAATAAATCCGGATAACGCTCGCATCTTCCGTATTACCGCGGCTGCTGGCACGGAATTAGCCGATGCTTATTCGTAAGGTACATACAAAACTCTACACGTAGAGCACTTTATTCCCAAACAAAAGAAGTTTACAACCCATAGGGCCGTCATCCTTCACGCTACTTGGCTGGTTCAGACTCTCGTCCATTGACCAATATTCCTCACTGCTGCCTCCCGTAGGAGTTTGGACCGTGTCTCAGTTCCAATGTGGGGGACCTTCCTCTCAGAACCCCTACTGATCGTCGGCTTGGTGGGCCGTTACCCCGCCAACAACCTAATCAGTCGCATCCTCATCCATCGCCGATAAATCTTTATTCGCTAAACCATGCGGAAAAGCGAAACCATCAGGTATTAATCTTTCTTTCGAAAGGCTATCCCTGAGCCATGGGTAGATTGGATACGCGTTACGCACCCGTGCGCCGGTCGCCATCAAAAGTAGCAAGCTACTTTCATGCTGCCCCTCGACTTGCATGTGTTAAGCCTGTAGCTAGCGTTCATCCTGAGCCAGGATCAAACTCTTCATTGTAAAATATCATTTAAAAAGAAAAGTCTCTTAACCCCGGCATAATCATTTTCCATTTTAAGGAAATGACAGGTCGCATTGTATTTCTTGTACTACAATTTCTGTCTATGAAAATCTGTCAAAGAACAACGCACTTTCTCAAATGCGGGTGCAAAGGTATGCCTTTTTTCCCAACCCACCAAATATTTCAACAAGTTTTTTCGAAAAAAAGTGATTTTACCCTCTAATTCGGCCCTTTTTCGCACTTTTTTGGCTCTATACTATGTTCAATAGCATAAAATGGGGCCATTTCGCCCGCTCCCGCAGAGGCGCTCTTTTTATTATATTAATAAGGTTTGCGCGAGGGAGGCGACATTAAATTGATCATGTCACGCAGAAATTTCGTTTGCAGATATTCAAAGAAAACCGAAAAAACATAAGAAAACAAAGAAAAACCCCTTTCTGCAGGCATTGCCGGTCGCCATTCTCAGGAAAATATGCAGAGACGGGATTGTCATCCCTTATCGTCACAAGGTCTTACGTTCTCTTGTAAGCGAGCTTCCACCGAACGCTCAGCCCTTGTGCCTAACGTGCTCTGTCGAGCCCTTCTCTGCATTGGAAAATAGCTCCACTGCATTTCGCATAAAATTGCTTCAAAAGAACTTTTTCAGCATAAAATGATTATGCTTTCCGAGACGAGATAACGTCGTGTGTTCACAACTGAGAATAGCCAAACACTATTGCTGCACGACACTGAGGATTAATTATTTTATGCGAACGGCGCAAGCCTGAGCAATTTTATGCCGAATGGAATGAGGCAATTTTCGAGATGGGGTGCGGGCTCTCTTGAGAGCACGTGAAGAGCGATTGAGAAAGCGGCTGTAGAAAGCTCGCTTTCTTAAAGACGATTATCCATCGCTCTAATAAGGGAACATAGTTCCCGAACCCCAGCTATTTTCTTGAGAATGTCAGCTCGCGTTGAGAGCTCACGTTATCTGCTCACGGTTTTTTCTGTTTTCTCTTGTTTTTATTGTTTTTTTTGAAATACACCCGACTTGGTTTTCGTAGTTATTCGTGTTTTTAGATGTTTAAAAAAGCATTCAAAACACAAGGCCGATTTTTACGCTCTAGTTAGAGAATTTTTGCGCGCTAGTTAGAGGGCCCGTTTTTGGGGTTTCCCGTGGGGCCGTAAATTTTCCCCCGTGGGAGCGCAATTATTCATCTGCAGTTTCGCAGGCGCTGTGCAGGCGCTGCGCAGGGGAACAGGTCTGTGAGAGCAGAGTTTTATTGCACTTTTATGTCTAAAACGCCTCGAATCGGTGTTGCTGGCTGAATTTTCCGGAAGGCTGTGACGAACGATTTTGAGGGTAAACGATGCTCAAAATGCTGTTTCGCGTATGCTTTTTAGGCCTGAAACGGCCCTTTATTGAGAGTAATTGTCATGCTTTTGAGGATAAAGGCGAGAAACCGTGCTCTTGATAGGGCAACGTATCTTGCTGTGTTTTTGGGTTTTAGAAGACATCTTGAGAGCGTTTGCGTTACAGTTACAGTTATTACAGTTTTTTTCGAGGGGTATCAAATTCTCCGTTTCTTTCTTGTAATATTATATATCTTATTAATTATTAAATATATATATAATATAATAAGGAGTATTTGAGAAAAATGTACCCTTAAAAAAATAACTGTATAACTGTAATAACTGTAACAGCTCCATTGTTTACTACTTTCTCCAAAGCCTTCTCTTCCCTCACCCGTCAGACTTCAGCCATCAGACTTCAGCCATCAGACATCAGCCATCAAATCTAAGCCTCTGACGACAGTCTGAGAACAGTCTGAGAACATTACGAGTAAGCGTTTCTGTCCCCCGATAACGGGGGAACCGAAGGGGGTGTAAAGACCATTGAAGCAGAGACAAGCTTGTTTGATCTCTGCCGAGCGTGAGTAATGTCTGCGGCGAGTAGCCGCGAACCTCTGACGACAGTCTACGACTCTGCAACAACAGCCGTATCGTATTCGGGAACTTGCGGATACGTATAGCCGGCAACCCACACTACATCTTCGCCAAGGGCTGCAGAAATCTTGCAGATGGTGGCCATAGTCAGGTTATGCGTGCCCGATAGCCATCGGCTCACCTCCGTCTCCGTTTTCCCCATCAGTCGGGCAAACTCCTTCTGTGACATTCCCTTGGACTCGAGAATGTTATAGATGCGATTAGCAATGGCCACAGAGAGCTCCATCTGCAGCTTCATTTCCGGAGAGATCGTGTTGCGAATCTCGTCCATAATTTTGTTTGTTTTCATACGCACCTCCTTTTTATATTTAGTCATCTATTGTAAAAGACAATTCTCCCAGCAACTCCGTTCCCGATACAACGATTACCTTCTGCTTCTCTCTCAGCTTCAACTCTATGTCGATTTTTTGAAGCGTTTTCACCTGTCGGTGCAGAGCCTCATCTTCTTCGTATGTGGCCGTATGTTTCAATCCGCCATTGCCCAGAATCAGTATCTTAGCCTGAATATTCAGGAGATACAGCCTCAGAGACGTTGTCTCCAGATGTGACGGCAGAGCCATCACCCGATCTCGTCGTGTTCCCTCATAGCGAAAATGCCGGTCTATTGCTCCGTCGCGTTTGATGATGTCAAGCCTGTAGACCAATTGACGCACATCGTCAGGATATTCGTCTTTATACTTCAACAGGAACTTTTCAAACTCGGAGTATTCCTCTCCTTCAAAATGGGGAGAATAGAGACTCACCTTTTCGCCGTCTTCAAGCAACTCTATCAGCAGATTTCTTTCCATATCTTTTTAAATCTGCCACAAAAATAAACATAAAAGTTGATTCTGCCAAATTATTTGCTAAGAAAATCAACATTTATGTTTATTTTTGTACTGTTTTGTTATTGTTACGGACACAACGGACATAACGGACAAGCGTTAATTGTGTCCGTTCCCTGTTGCAAAAAAGCCGTCAAAAAACCTGAGTTAACTCAAACGATTTTGGGAGATAATTCACCGAAGACAAAGCTAGAACGAAAAAAGCGCCCGCAGATTTCGTCTGCAGGCGCAAGAGTATAACGCGTAAAGAAGCAAATCATTTACCACTCATAACCGACATTTACTGCCGCATGAGTGGATTTCGTATCATCTGCGATATCTGTTATGCCAAGACAATATTCGGCTCCCAGCAATATATGTTTGTTTATTGTCAGTTTGAAACCTACCTGACAGGATGCTTGAATCTCGTGATGGTAGTATATTTTTTGTTTCTGTTCTGGTGCATATTGAGATACTGATGCGAACTCCGGAGTCTTCTTATAATCATCTGTATATTCTAATTTTGTTGTTATGTCGTTTAAAGGATTAAAATGCCAGGTAAAGCCTGCATAAGGAGCAATGATAACATTATTCCCGACTGTAATCCGATATGACACATTGAAAGGAACGCCGAGTCGAATAAGAGAATACGTTGAAGATAACTCCCCTGCCTTGCGTACAACGCCTTCTTCATCTACGTATTTATATTCTATACTTTCTTTCTGTCCGTTAAAAGATAACGTAAAACCAAACTCAAGGTAGAGCGGGCACTTCCTCGTTAATGATAAACCGTATGCCCAACCTATTATACCACCATGAATCGTTTCCGTTCCGGTTTTATGATATCCGCCTTCAGACTTGAATATTGGTGAATAACCGACATAGAGTTGGCTGTATGGTTTATACGGAGATTCTGCCGTTTGCTTAGATGGCAATGTTTGCCCTGCAGAACTTTCTTGTGCACTTACTCCCAAAGAAAATAGAGCAAAACTTAATAGAACTAATTTTTTCATGGAATAACTTTTGATCAAATAGTTTCTACATATACAACCGAAATATTTCCCGCTAGAACACTACACCGATTCGGGCAGACAAACCACGAGTATGACCCAAACCTTCCTTAGTGAAAAACTCTGCATGGTAAACAACACCAAAATAGAATCTCTTATAATCTAAGTTCAGACCAAACTGTAAACCCGGCTGGAAAGTCATATCGTCACCAGAGTGACGGAGATTAAATTTACATACAGCATCTGCGAATGGAGACAACGCCAACTTCTGTGCCAAATTAAATCTATAAGAAATTCCTAAAGGGATAACAGAAAGCCCCAGTTCGTCCGAACCATTAGGATCACTCAGCCAATCAAACTGTGCTCCTATTTGATAATACACTCCGCTTCCACTGAGCCTGATATCTGAAACACATCCTAACTGCAAACCCTCATAGAAATCCTTAGCGTCGCCCACAGAACGTATTGTCGGGGTATAAGCAGCAAAAATTCTGTAATAACCACTTTTGTTTTTAATTACGGCATTTTCGCTTGAAGAAGATACGTCGTTAGCATCTGCTTGTTGAGCATGAAATTGCATGGGGAACAGAAGCGCCAACAGCAATAATAAAGATAATTTTTTCATAGTAATAACATTATTTGGTTTAACATAGTTACTTTTTACATACACTACGTCTCCAAATAGTGCTCAGCATTAGATTTATTTCTACTTCCCCCAAGATACAAAAAAAGCGTGGAGACTCTGCCAGTTGCCCGCTCCACTCTTTGAGGCCCTGAGATTGCCCTTTCCGTCAGAACGAGCAACCATGACCCCCACGCCGATATGCAATACCGCACCCATCAAATAGAATGGATGACGCTATAAACATACCCATGGGCGTCTATCGTTGCTGTGTTCCTTGACGGAAATGAAATTTCTCAGGTTTCAAAGAGTCAAGAACAAAGCGCGTGATATACGCCTTTTCCATATATGGTGTCCCACAACACCCTCAAAACTCTTTCTTCGGGCTTTTCCCAGCGGTTTTTTAGCCGCTTTCGGCGTGAAGACGTTGCAAATATACACTTTTTCTTTGAAACGACAAATAATTGGGGCAGATTTTCACGCACTAATGCACGGAATCCGTTTCATTAACGACTTTTATCGTACTCATTAATGAATTCGATCGTTTTCATTAATGAATTGCATCGATTTCATTAATGAACGGTTTTTGGGGAGGCTTTATTTCACCTTGTCAGTAAAACCGGCAATCATCTTATCTACTGCCTGCTTCAACTGAGGAATATCCTCCTGCACGGTGCGGAAGTCAAACATACAGAGCCTCCTTTTGAATACGCGAACGCAAAAGCTGATTCATGCCGTCGCGCATCCTGACCATATCCACACGACAGCCCAAGAGCTGCTCGAGATCTGACTGCATGTGGTCAAGAATCAAAAGAGACGGCACCTGGCCTTCGTAGCATACATCCACATCGCTACCCTCCTTCTGCTCACCGCGGGCCACAGAGCCGAAGACCCCGATTTTTGTCAGGCCGTAACGCTTGCGAGCCACAGGTTTGAATTGGCTGAGCAGCTTCAAAATCTCGGACTTAGTCTTCATTTGTGCGAATATCAGTATGTTTTCAAGTGCAAAAATACACTTTTTCTTTGAAACGACAAATATTCAGGGCAGATTTTCTTGAAATGCACTACAAATTTTCAAAAAAAACAAATGATACAAACGAGACGAATGAAACGAATTGTCTTTTACTAAACCAGTTGACAGTTTACTGACAAGGTTGACAATCAACCCATTTTCTTGACAAAACACGCTCCCACCCCTACTGCCGGCTCTCACTTCTCATCTGCAGCTATTTTGACTTTCCCGTGGGCTCGGAAAAATTCTCCCGTGGGAGCGCAAGTTTTTCGCACAAAAAAAAGCTGCCGGAGCAAGCCGGCAGCCTCATTTTTCATTTTTCATTTCTCACTCCCCTTCTCGCGCTGCAGGCGCACCACGTCGCGTTCGGGGTCGAAAAAGCGCTTGCCCAAGCTGACGTCCTTCAGGAACCAGCGACGGACACTGTGAGCCGAATCGTAGTCCGACACATGACTCGGAGTCATGCGGAGGGCGGAGGCCTCATCCACCCGGATGCGGCTGAAGCTGACACTGTCCACACAACAGCCCGGAGCGCGATTGTATTTCGGGCTGAAGAGCACACGCAGGTCGAAGAGGCGCGCCTCGCTGATGCCCTCGCAACGGATGTCCTCGAAGCGCACATTGCGGATGTGGTTGATGTCGCCGCAGTTGACGGCCAGAAGGCCGTGACCGTCGATGCCCTGGAGCAAGTCGCAGTCCTCGATGAGCACATCGCGCAGCGTCTCTCCCTCGGGATTGCGGTCGTCGCCGTGCGAACCGATGTTCACCGAATGCGCCACATCGGGCCAAAGCACACAGCCGCGGGCCACGATATCCTGCGAACCGCCCCAGAACCACCAGCGATGATTGTAGAGCGCAATGCAGTCGTCGCTCGTGCGCAGGAAACAACGCTCTATGCGCACACGCCGGCAGCACATCAGGTCGATGCCGTCGCTCCAGGGGCGCGCCGAGAAGCTCTTGATGCCCCGCACGGTGATGTCGGTGCTCTCGCCGCCATAGACGGTATAGTGGGCGGGATTGAGGAAGGTGAGGCCCTCGACGAGGACATTCTTCGAATAAGTGATCTCCACGCCGCGCAACGGATGGTCCACGATGCCGCGACCGACGATGCGCACGTTCTCCGCATGGTCCACAATGAGGCGCGCCTTCACCACCGCTCCGGGCGCGAGATAGACGGTGCAGTTGCTCGGGATGCGTATCTCGGCCGAAGGCAGGTCCTTAGGTCTGTGGACACCCGGACCGAAATAGATCAGACGCGGATGACGCACGAAGACGTCCTGCGAACGCTCCCCCACCCAATCGATGCTCCGAGGCTCCGAAGGCTGATGACGCTCCCCGAGCACGGGATTGGCCAGGAGGTGGAGATTGTGCATACGGTCGCCGTCGAACTCCACGCTGAGAAACTCCGGGCGCTCCAGCGTCAATGTGACGGTGCTGTCGTCAATGACTTTGGGGACGATGCCCCTCGAAGTCGGCCGCACCACCACCGGACACCGCTTGCCGAGAGCACTGCGGCGCACGATGCGCAGTTCGACGGGCTCGTCCATGTCCCACTCGGCAAAAGCGGCCTGCTGCACGCGCCGTGTGTTCACGTCGCAGCGGATGACGGGCACCGTCTGCCATGTCTGCCCCTTCTTCGGGCGCACTTCCACCCGATAGAGGGCGCTCGCTTCGGGACCGTCCTTCTCGGGCATCACCGGCACCAAAACCTGTGCCCGCGCAGCCAGACAGGAGGCCAACGCGAGCACAGCAGACAGTGTATGAAATCGCTGTTTTACCATTCAATGATTCACTTCACATACTTTTTGCCGCCGTGGATGTAGAAGCCTCGTTGGGGCTTGGCGATGCGGCGGCCCTGAAGGTCGTAGTAGACATCATCATCCTGAATCCTGAATCCTGAATCCCGGATCTCATCCACACCGGTGTAGTCGCCCTCGTAGCGCAGGCGGAAGTTGTCCCATACGAGCCAGGTGTTGCCGGTAGAAGGCTCCTTCAGGCCGAAGGTCAGCAGGCCGTCGTCGCCCACCGTGACCCTCACGCTGAGCTTGCCGTAGTCGGCATTGGATGCCATCTTGTCGCGCTCGGCGTCGAAATTGCTGCCGACGCAACTCTGCTTCACCACATCCTGCTTCGTCTCGCCGCCGGCAGTGGCGAAGAGATAACCCGTGTTGCTGCCCTCGCCGTTGGCCATCTGACAGGAAACGGTGTAGTCGCCCTTGGGCAGGCCCTTGAGGGTCTGCTGCATGGAGAAGTTGGTGCTGTGCCACACCTCGGCGGCGCCGTTGAAGCGCTGGTTGCCCCAGGTGCCGGTAACGGTCCAGAGCACCCACGAATTGCCCGTGAAGTCGGGATTGCCCACGAGCACCGTGATGTCCTTGCCCTCCTCCGTGTAATCGCTGTGGAAGCGCGATTTGCTGATGGCAAAGAGCTGGAATCCGGCGATGTCGTCGCCCGTCTTGTTGCAGGCCAGTTCCTCGCCGTCGCGGAAGCCGTTCTCCGGCGTCCACAGGCCGAGCCAGTTGCCGGGATAGGTGCCGTTGTCCACCGTCCAGAGGCCGCCCGCGGGATTGAGCATGAAGCGCGCCCAGCTGCAGGCGTAAGGCTGGTCGTGGGTGCGGAAGTTCCATGCGGCGTTCATCTCCGTCTGCAGCAGCAGCCCGTCGTAGTCTATGTTACGCAGGCAGTAGCCGCCGTCGAAGGGCTCCAGAGTGAAGAGCGTGGAGACATCGGTCAGAGGATTGACGGACGTCTCGTAGAACATGGCCTTGTTGCCGTTGTGTACGCCGTCGGCCATGTGGAGCATCAGGTCGGCCTCGTCGCTGCAGATGACGAAATAGCTGTCGGCGAGGGCGTCGCCCAACTGCTCGGGCGAAGTGATGTGGGTGTAGCCGTTCTCGGGAGTAAGAATGTTGTAGTAGCCCTGTCCGGCCTCCTTGAGGGTGACGCTGAAGCTATACTGACGGCCCTGATACGTGGCGGTGCAGGTGAAGGGCTCCTGCACGTCGTCCACGATGAAGTCGGCGCCCTTGGAGCCGTCGTGCCACTCGATGCAGTCGGGCAGAATCACGTCGGGAATACGGAGCGTGCACACCACACGGCTGCCGGGGAAGGCTTCTGCCTCGCTACCCTCCTTCTCGCCGCCGTCCACGCTGACGGTCTGCAGCGCGGGCACCACTTCGATGTGGAAGCGTCCGTTGCTCACGGCGCCGCTCTGATTGGCAAACTGGCAGACGTAGTCGCGCGAGGTGGTGATATTGGGAACCGTCGTTATGGTAGTCCTGTTGCCGTTGTCCCAAAGATAATCGTCGGTCCATCCCGTCGCAGCCTCGGCGTAGAGGATGAGACTGGTGCCCGTGAGCACCTTCATCCCATCGGTGCGGTTGATGACGCCGCCAACGGTGATTTCCTGCGTCATGGTGTCGGCCGGCGCGTCGCCGCTCACGGCGATGGCAAAGGCCTGATGGCTCTTCGTGCCGTTGGCAGCGGTGTAGGTGACACGATAGATAAAGCTGCGGTCGGCCCTCACGGTGATGGCGCGCGTGGTCTCACCGGTGTTCCACTCCCACAGGCCCGTGTCGGTCACGCCGTCGGGCAGCTGCGGAACGAGTCGGATGTCGGCGCCGTCGGCGGGAATGGCGTTGGTGGCCCCGCGCTGGTACTTATACTTCAGACCGCCGAGATTGGTCTGGTTTTTGTAGAGGACACTCTTATAGATGATGTCGCCCGTGAGCGGCGTGATGGCATCGGCCTTGTCGATGGCCGGACGCCAGCTGGTGAGCGTCGAGAATCCGAGATGGTCGAAACCGCCGGAATTGGCGCTGTAGTTGCCGCCTCCGCCGTCGGGACAGATCCGTGCGCTGGCCTGCTCGGCATACTGCATTTTCACGCCGCGCAATCCCTCGTAATAGCCGATGACACGATCCCAGTATGGACGATATTCTCCGGCACCGCCCGTATTCGGGCCGGTCATTTCCCATCCCTGGCCCATCCTGCCGCGGCAGTCGGCATAGTTATAGGTGATCCAGGGCAGAGTGGTGGCATCCACGCCGCCGAAGTTCATGGCCGCTACAAATTCCGTGCCGGCGGCAATGCGGTCGTTCATGTAGGCATAGAGGTCGTCGCCCTGATTGAAACCCACCTGGCAGATGTCCAGCGCCAAGCCGAGCGCCATGAGGCTGTGGCCCTGATCTCGCCCTGACTCCTGCATCTGACCCAGGTAACCCAAGGGGCCGCGCGAGTCGGGCAACACCACAGGCACCAGATTGCCGATAAACTCGTCGCAGCCGTCGTTGAGGATGACGCTCTGCGAGGAACGGTCGGGGACGAAAGTGCCCTGATGGTCGTACTTATAGAAGCTGACGCCCTGATTGTACATGTGGACGTCGTCGCACAGGATGCCGATGGACATCACGCAGAGGGCGTTGCACAGGCCCCAGTTGGACCAGTAGTGGCCCGGGCGTTCGCCCAAATCGGCATAACGGAAGTTGGCCCACGTGTCGTGACGGCGGCGCAGGAAATCGATGGCGGGATTGTAGAACACCTTGACTATCCAGCGCCTGAACTCATCAAAATCGTCCCGGGACCAGCCGTCATAGTCGCGCATCAGCTCGGCGGCATTGGCAAACTCGTGGCCGTAGATGCCGGCAGCCAGCGACACGTTGGTGTCGCCGCCCAAGCCCTTGCACACACGCGCCCACTGCATCATGATGCGCACAGCGGCATCGGCATTGGCACGCGTTCCTCCTATTTTCCAGCGCAAGGCATTCTGATAAGCCATCGCTGCGCCTCGTGCACAATTCATGTAGTTCTGTCCCGAACCGCCGCCGCGTATCACGATATCCGTGGGCCACGTGGCCACATTGGCGTCGCTGTAGGGGTTGTCGCAGAGGATTTGCCAGGCACGCACCATGCGCTCGTTGCGATCCTCAAAGATCATCTTACGGGCCCGGGCTATGTCGGCATCGGTGACAAGACCGCCGGGATGCACGAAGCCCTGACGGCCGCTCTCGTAGTCGAAGCCGCTCTTGGGGGTGACACTCTTGGCGGTTTGGGCGCGAACGAGCGCGGCGCTGAGTTTCGGCGTCAGCTCGTCAATCACCGCCTGCGAAGGCACCTTTCCGTCGAGCGTCATCTCCACCATATTAAGTGCATCCTGCAACTCGGCCACGCTGTTGACGCCGATGCCCGCTTTGGGCGAAGCGATGAACTGGCGGCACTCGTCCATCAGGGCAGAGAGCTCCGTCATGTCGCCCTGGGTGCCGTAGCGGTATTCGCGCTCGAGCTCCAGCGCCTCCTGTGCGAGTTCGTATATCTTCCCGTCGCTCACGGCGGCGTCATACAGACGGAAGTCGGCCACATAGGTGTTTTTCAGATAGGCGTCGCCGCTGAAGGGCGAACGGCCGATCCAACACTGCGCCGCAGCAGCGGTGAACACCTCCCCGGGCAGGGGCATCGACGTGGAGTAGCGCTCCCGGTGTCCGTTGATGAAGAGCTCGCCCTTGTTGCCCTTCTGGCGGTAGAGCATGTGCATCCATCGGCCCTTGGTGGACTCAGTGCCCATCTCGATGCCCGACTCGGCGCCGAATCCGGCCGGAGAGATGGCGGCACGCTGGGCGTTCAGCCTGTAGGCCAGATAGAATCCCGTCGTCTCCGTCACTTCGGAGGTCTCGGCAAAGATCCAGAGAAAATGTCCGTTACCCGAAAGCGACTGGCCGGCGTCCACGCGATAGCACACCGACACGGTGAATTCATCCGTACTGCGCAGATGCTCACCCACAGCGGAGGTCATGTTGAGGTAACCCGTGCCGTTGCCGAGCCTCATCACCTTGCGGCTGCCCATCTCCACTATCGTGCATTCGTTTTGCATGGTCGCCTTCACGTCGTTCACATTGTCGTGCACAGTGCGGCCGGTGCGGCCGCTGATCTTGGTGAAGTCGAACTGCACCTTAAGGTGGTCTTCCTGCGCTGTGAGGGAGACTGCCTGCAGCAGGATCAACAGGAGGGAAATCATCATCTTTTTCATAACATTCTGATTTTTGATTGTTTTTGTTGTTTTTCGCCTGCAAAGTTAGCTGACTGTAATTATATTATGTATAACATCCGTTCCATTTTTCAAAAATTATCGTTCCAACGCAAAAATGACACATTTATTACCCACATTTTGGACGATTGTTACCGTTTTCTCCACCCTTTTTTTATATCTTTGTACCCGAAAAACAAATTATCCGCCCATGAAACGCGTCCTGCTCCCCCTCTTGCTCGCCGCCGTGAGCCTCACGGCTGCCGCAGAGCCCGATTTGCGCCATTTCACTGCAGATGACGGCCTTCACAACAATCAGGTGCGACAGATCGTGGCGCTGCCCGACGGGCGAATCTTTGTCGCCACAGAGGGCGCCTTTTCGCTCTACAACGGACGCGAGTTTGTGGAGCAGCCCTGCTGCCTCAACAGCGTGCGTGCGCTGCCGGTGATCGGAGGCCACAGCCATCTTCTGCAGGGCGACACGCTCTTGTGGCTCAAGGACTTCGATGCGCTCTATCTCTACGACCTGCGCCTCAAGCGCTTCCGCTACGACTACGACCGCTTTACAGGCAGCGAGACCCTGCAGCGCTTCATCCGCGAAAACAGCGACTCTCTCACCCACGCACGAGTGACGGCACTGAACCCGCTGCGCCCCTTGTTCGACTCGCTGGTGGCCGGCTCTCCGCTGCAACGGGAATGGCTCCAGGCCTGTGCCGTCGACCATCAGGGAGGACTGTGGATGGGCATGCAGTCGGGCGGACTGCTCTACGTCAACCCGCGCACTCCCCTCGCCCATCTCGTGCGCCCCGTTGAGGGCGACCAGATGCGACGCTGCACCTCCGTCGACAGCCGCACCCTGCTGCTGGCCGGATGTCGGGGGATTTATCTCTTCGACACGGAGCGGCAGACGGTGACGCGCACGCTCCTCAGCGACGTCGTCAACTGCACCGACATCTGCCGCGACCGCAACGGGCGCATCTGGATCTGCACACAGTTGGGCCTGATGTGCTACCTTGACGGCCGGCTGGAGCGCTATACCACAGGTGACTGCGAGGGGTTCCTCCACAACCACATGCGCTTTGCCTTCCCGCTCTCCGACGAACGCCTGCTCGTGTGCAACATCG
>JAEEGH010017065.1_pt1 | contig 15539 bp, 13 predicted proteins | sample 9134181 | NCBI WGS metagenome assembly JAEEGH01 (sample SAMN16246544, study PRJNA631951) | gut metagenome | biome: gut microbiome; feature: rumen; material: DP-attached | host: Bos | place: Iran: Karaj | collected 2018-10 | reverse complement strand
CTTGCTTCGTCACTTATTTCTCCTTTATCATTTATACCTTCTAGTATATATTGAGAACCCAAATTAGAAGTTAAGATTATTATTGTATTTTTAAAGTCAACCGTTCTACCTTGCGAATCTGTAATTCTTCCATCATCTAAAACTTGAAGTAAAATATTAAATACATCAGGATGGGCCTTTTCTACTTCATCAAACAATACTACCGAATAAGGTTTACGACGAACTGCCTCTGTAAGTTGACCGCCTTCATCATATCCAACATATCCCGGAGGTGCGCCAATTAAACGAGATACAGAATGTTTTTCCATATACTCAGTCATATCTATTCTTATAATATTCTTCTCATCATCAAATAATGCTTCAGATAATGCTTTGGCAAGTTCTGTCTTACCAACACCGGTAGGTCCTAAGAATAAGAATGAACCTATAGGTCTATTTGGGTCTTGTATTCCTGCACGAGAACGTAATATTGCTTCAGCAACTTTAGTTACAGCCTCATCTTGACCAATAACTCTCTTGTGCAATATATTTTCTAATCCTAATAACTTCTCTTTTTCACCTTCCATAAGTTTTGCAACAGGAATACCAGTCCATCTTGCAACAATTTTAGCAATTTCCTCATCGGTTACTTTATCTCTTAAAAGAGTCGTACCGCTTTCAGCCTCTTCTGCAAGTTTTTCTTGCTCTTGAAGTTCTTTTTTTAAGTTAGGCAACGTACTATATTTTAACTCAGCAGCCTTATTTAAATCGTAACTTCTCTCTGCCATTTCTATTTCTGCATTTACCTTCTCAACTTCTTCACGAAGTTTTTGAACTTTTCCAATAGAGTTCTTCTCATTTTCCCATTTAGCCTTCATCTTATTAAATTTTTCACGCATTTCTGCTAATTCTTTTTGAATTTCAGCCAAATGTTCTTGAGATAACTTATCTGTTTCCTTCTTTAACGCAGCCTCTTCTATTTCATGTTGCATTATTTTTCTAGAAATTTCATCTAGTTCAAGTGGCATAGAATCCATTTCTGTACGTATCATCGCACATGCCTCATCAACTAAGTCTATTGCCTTATCTGGTAAAAATCTATCTGATATATACCTATTAGATAAAACTGCTGCTGTAATTAAAGCACTATCATGAATTTTTACTCCATGGAAGACTTCATATCTTTCCTTTATACCTCTTAAAATAGATATTGTATCTTCAACAGACGGCTCATTAACTAAAACCGGTTGGAATCTTCTTTCAAGTGCTGGGTCTTTTTCAATATATTTTCTATATTCATTTAATGTTGTCGCACCGATACAATGAAGTTCACCACGTGCAAGCATAGGTTTTAACAAGTTACCCGCATCCATTGAACCTTCAGTTTTACCAGCTCCAACTATCGTATGAAGTTCATCTATAAATAAGATTATTTCTCCTTCACTCTTTTTAACTTCTTGCAAAACTGCTTTTAATCTCTCTTCAAACTCTCCTCTGTATTTAGCACCCGCAACTAACGCACCCATATCTAGTGAAAAGATCTTGCGATTTTTTAAATTCTCAGGTACATCTCCTCGTACAATTCTTAAAGCTAACCCTTCAGCAATAGCGGTTTTACCAACACCAGGTTCACCTATTAAAACAGGGTTATTCTTAGTTTTTCTAGACAATATTCTTATAACATTACGAATTTCTTCGTCTCTTCCTATAACTGGATCTAACTTCTGTTTTCTTGCGAGTTCTACTAATTCAGAGCCATACTTTTGAAGTACGTTATATGTGTCTTCAGGATTATCGTTAGTAACACGAGTATTACCTCTTACACTCATTAAAACACTTAAGAAATTATCTTTTGTTAAATTAAATGTTCTAAACAAATCTTTTAGATGAGAATTAGGAACATCTAACAAGCCAAGCATAATATGCTCAACAGAAACATATTCATCCTTCATTTTATCTGCAGTCTTTTCAGCAGAAACTAAGACCTTATCTGCGTCTTGCGAGATATATACCTTACCAGCTTCACGGCCTGGGCCACTTACCCCTGGCATATCTTCAACCAATTTTTTAACTGCATTTGAAAAAACAACAAAATCAATTCCAATCTTCTTAATAAGTTCAGGAATTAAACCATCTTCTTGATCTATTAAAGCATATAACAAATGCTCTTCTTCTATTTGGACATTTTGATGTTCTATAGCTAAACTTTGAGCATTCTTTATAACTTCAATAGTTTTTTGTGTAAACTTTTGTTCATTCATAAAACATCATCCTTTCTAAATAACAATTTTCTCTTTATTCAAATATTCAATATATGCTTTTTCCATCTCCTCTTTTGCAAGATTTAAATCATCTATATTTCTAAAATATAGCTTAATTATTCTATCTAAGGATTCAATATATCTTGTTATTGCCTTTCCAATTTTATCATTAGTTCTATTCTTTTCTTCCTTAGGTACAATAAATTTTCTAACTAATTTTCCATCTTTTATTTGAAGAAGTACCTTCTTTTCAGGGAAATATTTTTCAATATACTTTTTCTCCATCTTAGCCCATATCATAAAGAACGTAGTTATATCGCTTATTAAATGTTGATTTTGCGTTCTAAAAGATACCTTTAATTCTCCTACCGTTTCTTCTCTTTCTTTATATAATTCAAGTGCATAACGAATAGTAGGGTTATACTTGTATTTTAATGCGCTATGAAGAGCCATAGTAGCATCAGACTGCTTTGCTTTTACTTTTAAATCCTCCGTATCTCTAAACGTATTTTCTACTATATCAAAGATTTCTTTTAATTCTTGCTCAGGTGTAGCGACAGAAAAATGCTCTGCAATTATTCTATTTATTAAGTTAGATCTATTCGTATTTAGTAAATACGCCTCCTTATCTATTTTCTCGACTAATTCATCAATAAGTACTAAACTATATACACTTTTACTCATTTTCTCCACCTCGTATTATATTTTATCACAATTTAATAATTTGTCAATAAAATTATATAAAAATATTTGCAATTTTAGTTTTTTAAAAAATAAAAAATGGAGCAAACTTTTTGCCCCATCTTTTATTTAAGTATTTCTGTTTGAGAAATCACCGCATCTACATCGTAACTTAAATTTTCACCTTTATATAAATAAACCAAGAACTCAATATTTCCCTCTGGTCCTTTAATAGGCGAGAAACTAAGTCCCTTTACTCCAAAACCAATAGAATTTGAAAACTCTATAACTTTCTCAATAACCTCTTTATGAACGTTGCTATCTCTTACAACACCTTTTTTGCCTACTTGCTCACGTCCTGCTTCAAATTGTGGCTTTATAAGAGCAACTACTTCGCCACTATCTTTCGTTAGCATAAACGCTACTGGTAATACTTTTGTAAGAGAAATAAACGAAACATCAATAGAAGCGAAATCTAATTCTTCTCCTATATCTTCCTTCGTAACATAGCGGATATTCGTTCTCTCCATACAAACTACTCTTTCATCTTGACGTAGTTTCCATGCAAATTGACCATATCCAACATCAACCGAAAAAACTTTTTTTGCGTTATTTTGAAGCATACAATCGGTAAAACCACCGGTCGATGCTCCTATATCCATACAAACTTTATCTGTTAAATCAATGTTAAACTCATTAATTGCTTTTTCTAGTTTTAACCCTCCGCGACTTACGTATGGGCAAGCGTTTCCTCTAACTTCAATTTTAGCATCTGACGACACCATATCCCCAGCTTTTTCTGCTTTTTGTTCATCAACAAAAACAATCCCCGCCATGATTGAAGCTTTTGCTTTTTCGCGTGATTCAAAAAAACCTTTTTCAACTAAAATAACATCTAATCTCTCTTTACTCAACTTTATATCACCAATTCTTAAAATTTAAATCTTTTATTATTTTTTAATTGTTTCATCATTTTTTTCATATCTTCAAATTGCTTAAGCAATCTATTTACATCTTGAACTTGCATACCACACCCTGCAGCAATCCTCTTTTTCCTACTTGCGTTTATAATTTCAGGTTTACGTCTTTCAAGTGGCGTCATAGATAAAACTATAGCCTCAACTCTATTTACTTGCTTGTCGTCTATTTGAATATTTTTTAATTCAGCACCCATTCCAGGTATCATACCAATCAACTGACTAATAGGCCCCATTTTTTTTATTTGACGCATCTGAGTTAAAAAGTCTTCTAATGTAAAAGTTGCTTCTCTTATTTTTTTCTCTAAAGCAATTGCTTCTTCTTCCTCAAAATTCTCTTGTGCCTTTTCTATTAAAGAAAGGACATCGCCCATTCCTAATATACGAGAAGCCATTCTATCTGGGTAAAACGGTTCTAAATCACTTAATTTTTCTCCAACACTAGCAAATTTTATAGGCTTTCCGGTAACAGCTTTTGCAGAAAGTGCAGCTCCTCCACGAGTATCACCATCTAGCTTACTCATAACAATACCGTCTATCTCTAACTTCTCATTAAACGACGTTGCAACGTTTAACGCATCTTGACCAGTCATAGCATCAATTACTAATAATACTTCAGTAGGATTAATTGCATTTTTTAAGTTAATTAGCTCCTCCATAAGCTCTTCATCTACATGAAGTCGACCTGCAGTATCTACTATTACTACGTTATTTCCTTTTTGACGAGCTTCTTTTATTCCAGCCGTTGCAATTTTTACAACGTCTTTTTCATCTCTTATTGAAAAAACAGGTATATCTAATTGCTTCCCTAAAACCTCTAGTTGATCAATAGCAGCAGGACGATAAACATCACAAGCAATCATCATAGGCTTTTTGCCATTTTTTCTAACAAAATTAGCAATTTTTGCACTAGCTGTGGTTTTACCAGAACCTTGTAAACCTGCCATTAAAATTACAGTAATTCCATTAGGATTAAAATTTAACTTACTAGGTTCTTTTCCTAATAACTCTATTAATTCTTCATTCACAATTTTAACTATCTGTTGACCTGGAGTAAGACTTTTTAATACATCTTGCCCCATAGCTTTTTCAGATATTTTAGCTATAAAATCTTTTACTACTTTAAAGTTAACGTCTGCTTCAAGAAGAGCTAATTTTAATTCTCTTGAAATTGCCTTTATATCCTCTTCCGTTACACGAGATTTACCTCGTATTTTTTTCATAATTCCCTGTATTTTTTCTGAAAAACCTTCAAATACCATCTATATTTCCTCCAATTATTCTTTATTACTCTCCATATGTTGCTTTAATAACTGAAGTTTTTCTTCAGTCTCATACAAAATTTTTTCAGATCTTTTTAAACTATCTGAAACTCCTTGTTTACTTATATTAAGTTCTTCTGCTACTTCTGTTAAAGATAAATTATCTTCATAATACAAAGTCATTATTTCTCTTTGTCTATCTGTTAATAATTTTCCATAAAAATCTAGAAGCAAACAAATTTCAACATTTTTATCCAAATCATTCATTCCCTTTCATATGTAACTCTAAAGTGTAGTTTATAACATATACCATGCATTGTCAAATATATTTACATACAAAAAGTTGGCAGTGTATTTCACATTACCAACTTTTGTTATATATCATATTTTTTATAAACACAAAATTCTTTTATATACTTATCTGGTATGGATCCCTTGCTGTACCAGTTCCACCAACTATACGAATTTCAGATTTTAGTGTTATTACTGGTCGAACACCATTTGGCCACTCTGGACCTCCAACACCTACACTACCATCAGGTCCCGCACTAACCAATCCAGCATCACCAATAACTCCGTTTTTTTCCAGAAGTCTTACAGAAAAGCTACTTCCAACAGAAACAAGAAATAAATGACGTGAAGCGAGCCATACACCGCCATTATTATAACGTGTATTAGTAGTACCATGATTTAGCTCACTATTGTTTCGTATTATATCACGATCACTTATATAAGTTTTATCTTCATATGGAAGATCTTCTCCTATTGCATCAGCGCCAGCCCATGTTATAGGATACTTTTCTGTATCTATTTGTTCTATGCTATCTGCTGTTGCACCCACACTTCTTCCACTTAACGCATATTTATCATTTACATACTCTCTACATTTATCATTTAATATCTTTACGCAATTAGCATATCCATCTACCCCATGAAGAGTCAAAAGCCCTACACTATCTTTACTTATTATTTCTATATTTTCTCCATCATTTCTTAACACTACCCATTTTCCTCTATAATCTCCACCTTTATATTTTATATAACTTCCAACTGCCACTTCGTTATTTTTCATTATTGTAGCTCTCTTACTTCCATTTTCTTCTATTATTTCTTCTAATACTACATTATACAAAATTAAACCTATTAGAATTATACTTGTTAATATTAATATTACTAATATTGGCTTTTTATTTTCAATACTCTTTCTTATTTTATCCATAATTTTCCCCCCTCTCTTTGTATATCGTATTTTAATCTATCTTTCTAAACCATAAAAAAAGCAGCAAGGATAAACTTCTCCTCACTGCCCCATTTTTTACTTTACTTTTATTTTTTCAGCATCACTATTCCGTAATGCAATTACTGTTCCTCTAACAATATATGCAATTGGGTCTCCTGCTGGACTTTTAAAAGCCGAATATACTTTTGAACCAACCGTAAAACCTAAATCTAAGAATCTTCTTCTAAGATTTCCTGTAAAATCAAGAGAAATAATTTCTCCAATACTGTTTAGAGGCATTTTATTTAATGTAGTCATATAATCTACCTCTACTACATTATATGATTTTTGACTTAGGAACGTCCACAGAAAGTTCAGCTCGTATGAAGCTTGCTAAAAAAGTCATAGGTATTCCAAATAAAAACCAAATTCCTGAATATAACGGGCAAACTAATCCCATATAATTAAATGGCAATTCTGTATAATTCCATACATTAAGCCCAAATACAATATTGACAAAATACCCTACAACAAATTCTAAAGAAGTAATTATAAACATGGATAATAAACACTTTTGTAGTAAATTCATATTTAGTGAAAAATTTAATAAATAAAAGAGCAAGAAACAAGCTCCTCCAGTCAAAATCATACTCCAATGGGTATATCCCCTAAAAATCACTTCTATAATTCCATACATAATACTCCCTATAATATATACAAAAAATAATTCCCTAAAAGAAAACATATCCCTATTCTCCATAAGGATATGTTTCCCAATTTATTTATCTTTATTCTTTTACCTTCTCCCTTGCAATAGCAAGCATCAACTTTATTCTATTTTCCTGATTAACCTTAGTAGCACCTGGATCATAATCGATAGTAACAATATTTGCTTCAGGATAAATTTCTCTTATATTTCTTATCATACCCTTTCCACAAATATGGTTTGGTAAGCAGCCAAATGGCTGTGTACAAACAATATTCGAATACCCTTCTTCAACAAGTTCCATCATCTCTGCAGTAAGAAGCCAACCTTCTCCCATCTTATCTCCATACCCTATAACTCCATCTACCAATTTTTTTAATTCTGGATAAGGTGTAGGAGGCAAAAATTTATCATACCTTTTAACTGCTTCAATTATACATTTTTCAAGACCCATAAAGTAATTTAATAGCATTGTTACAACACGTTTTTTTATAACGTTTCCACCATATAACTTTATATCTTCAAGCCTATTATCTACCTTAAATAGCAAAAAGCTCATTAAGCCCGGTACCATAACTTCACAATCTTGACTAGCCAAAAAGTCTTCCAAATTATTATTTCCTAAAGCAGAGTATTTTATATAAATCTCCCCAACAACACCGACTTTTACTTTATTAATCTTTTCAATTTTTATCTTATTAAAATCATCTACAATAGCTGACAAGTTTTCCTTTATTTCTTCTTTTTTTATACCTCTTCCTTCTCTAAAATCTTTGCAAAGTCTTGTTATCCACTTGTTAACAGCATGTTCACTAGAGCCTTTTTTCACTTCGTATGGTTTTACTTGATTATTGAGTAACATCAACAAATCGCCATACGTAACACCCGCTATTAATTTCTTTATCATAGAAAAAGTAATTTTAAATCCGCTATTAGACTCTAACCCAGACATATTTAAAGATATAACTGGGACTTGAGCAAGACCTGCTTTTTTTAATGCCTTTCTAAGAAGATGAATATAGTTAGAAGCACGGCAGCCACCACCCGTTTGAGTGATAATTAATGCTGTCTTATTAACATCATACTTACCACTTTCTAAAGCATTTATAAGCTGACCAATAACAAGTAACGCTGGATAACATGTATCGTTATGAACGTATTTTAACCCAGTTTCAATAACTTCTGGTCCGGTATTAGACAAAAGTTCTACTTTATATCCTTCATCATTTAGTAGAGTTTTTAACATCGAAAAATGAATTGGCAACATCATAGGAGCCAAAATTGTATAGGTCTTTTTCATTTCTTTTGTAAAAATTACTCTATCTGTCTTGTTTTTCATTTTATTTACTCTCTTTCTTTTCTTCTATTGCTGCAAGTAAACTTCTAAGCCTTATCTTAACCGCTCCAAGGTTAGTAATCTCATCTATTTTTATTTGAGTATAAACCTTATTTGCTCTTTCCAATATACTTCTTACTTCATCAGTAGTAATTGCATCCACTCCACAACCGAATGATACTAATTGTACCAAGTCCATGTCTGGCTGAGTAGTTATATATTTAGCAGCTGCATATAATCTTGCATGGAATGTCCATTGATTTAATACATCTGTGCGAACTCTTTCTAAATGAGGACTTAATGAATCTTCAGTAATTACAGCAACATTAAACGTAGTTATTAATCTGTCTATTCCGTGATTTATTTCTGGATCAACATGATATGGACGCCCGGCTAGTACAACAATTTGCATACCGTTTTCTCGAGCTTTTTCTATTATCTCTTCGCCCTTTTGCTCTACCTTGCTTCTGTAATTTGCATATTCAGCAAATGCAGCTTTTGTCGCATTCTTTACTTCTCTTATTGATATATCATTAAAATATTTATTCAATATTTTTGTAACTTTATACATAAAATGACGTTTCTTATGGATACCTACATAATCATAAATAAACAATATATCTTTAACATCTTTCATATTTCCTTCAATAACTTCTGGATAATATGCTACAACAGGGCAGTTATAATGGTTATCTCCTAGCCCTTCATCCAAGTTATATGTCATGCAAGGATAGAAAATCTTGTCTATTCCTTCATTTATTAAATACTTAATATGCCCATGAACAAGCTTCGCTGGGAAACATATTGTATCTGACGGAATAGTTGTTTGACCACTTATATATATATCCCTTGTAGAATATGGCGAAACAACCACTTCAAATCCTAAATTTGTAAAGAACGTATGCCAGAATGGTAATAAATCATACATATTTAATACCATAGGAATACCTATTTTACCACGGCTTCCGGCTTGTGGTTTATATTCTTTTAGTAATTCTTGTTTATATTCGTATAAATCTAGTCTATCTGTTTTTACTTGATTTTTTATAGGGCGTTCGCATTTATTTCCGCTAATAAATTTTCTACCATCTTTAAACGTATTAACCGTCAAGCAGCAGTTATTACTACACATTCCACAGTTAACAGTTTTTGATGTTACTGAAAATTCTTCAACTTCTTCTTTAGAAATTATTGTGCTTGTATTATCTTTATCTTTGCTCCTAGCATAAAGTGCAGCACCATACGCGCCCATAATTCCAGCAATATTCGGTCTTATTACGTTAGTTTTCATTTCTTTTTCAAATGCTCTTAAAACAGCATTATTATAGAAAGTTCCACCTTGAACAACTATATTTTTTCCTAATTCTTCAGGGTTAGTAACCCTTATAACTTTATATAACGCATTTTTTACTACACTTATAGATAAACCTGCCGAAATATTTTCAACACTCGCTCCATCTTTTTGAGCTTGTTTTACGGAAGAATTCATAAATACAGTACATCTTGAGCCTAAATCTGCTGGCTTATCTGCAAATAAACCAAGTTCTGCAAAGTCTTTTATATCGTATCCTAAAACATTAGCAAATGTCTGTAAGAATGAACCACAACCAGAAGAACAAGCTTCATTTAAGAATATATTATCTATTGCTCCATTTCTTATTTTAAAGCACTTTATATCTTGCCCACCGATGTCTATAATAAAGTCAACATTTGGCATAAATTTTTTAGCAGCAGTAAAGTGTGCAACAGTTTCAACAACTCCTATATCTACTTTAAAAGCATTTTTTATAAGGTCTTCACCATAACCAGTTACCGCACTTTTAGCAATTTTTATATTTGGATTTTCATTATATAATTTCTTTAATTGCTCTAGAATTAAAGGAATAGGATTTCCACTATTAGGTTGGTAATTAGAGTATAATAATTCTCCCTCTTCTCCTATAACTACAAATTTTACAGTGGTGGAACCCGCATCAATTCCTAAATACACTTTATTTTTATAATCAGCTAAACTTAATACTTCTACTCTTTCTTTTTCGTGTCTAGCTATAAACTCATCATATTCTTCTTTAGACTTAAATAATGGTTCTATAAAATTATACTTTGCAGAAGAGCTATAATTTTTAACTTTTTCTACTAAACTTGTATAATTTAATTTATTATCTGCTTTTAGCGAAGCTCCATAAGCCACATAAAACAACGAATTTTCAGGACATTTTCCCTCTATATTTAATTTTTCATTAAATGCATTTCTAAGTTCAGATAAAAAGGTTAAAGGTCCTCCTAAAAATAGTACATTCCCCTCTACCTCTCTACCTTGTGCTAATCCTACTATTGTTTGGTTAACAACCGCATCTAAAATACTCTTTGAAATATCTTCTTTTTTAGCGCCTTGATTTAATAGTGGCTGAATATCACTCTTTGCAAATACTCCACATCTTGATGCAATTACATACGTTCTTTCAGCCTTTTTTGCACAATCATTTAGTTCATCAACTGTAATATGAAGGAGCGTTGCCATCTGGTCAATAAAAGCTCCGGTACCTCCAGCACAAGTACCGTTCATTCTAACTTCTAGACCATTTGTTAGGAAAAGAATTTTAGCATCCTCTCCCCCTAGCTCTATAATTGTGTCTGTTCCCGGATTTAACTTATCTACTGCAACTTTTGTAGAGTAAACTTCTTGAATAAAAGGTATATCTAACTTTTCAGCTATTTTCATTCCAGCAGAACCAGAAATAGCTAGAGAAAATGTTTTATCTCTAGTTACAAAATCTTTTATTTTATTTAAAACTTCGAGGGTTTTTTCTACAATTTTAGAAAAATGTCTCTCATAAGAAGTGTATACTATATTTTCTTTTTCATCTAAAATAACGCACTTTATAGTGGTTGAGCCAATATCTAATCCTACTTTCAAAATAAATCCTTCTTTCTTACAAATTTCGACTATATTTTATCAGAGTATAAGCTAATAGTCAAATGGTATATAGTGTCTAGTTTGTAAATCAATATATAAAAACTTATTTTAATTGATTGAAATTAGTATAATATTATGATATTTTATGTATGATAATTTTGAATGTTTTCTTGAAATGGATGTGAATAATAGTGAAAATCTCTACTGATTACGATAAAGACAAGCTTAATACCTTCTTACAAGCTCACAATAAATCCCATTTTATGCAATCTTTCGAATGGGCAAAGGTAAAAGGAAACTGGAAACATGAATTCGTAGTAGCATATGATGATAAAGACCAAATTATAGGGGCTATGCTAGTTTTAATTCGCAAAATGCCTTTATTTAACTATACTTTAATGTATGCTCCTCGCGGACCAGTATGCGATATTTATGACGAAGAAGTGTTTTCTGGGCTTATTAATAAAGTAAAAGAGCTTGCTAAAAAATATAAAGCTTATACTTTAAAACTAGATACGGATGTTTTAGCAACAGATGAAAAATTTGCTGAAATTGCTAAAAAATGTGGTTTTTCTATGCCTAAAAAGAGTAAAAATTTTGAAGGTATCCAACCCCGTTTTGTTTTTAGAATCAATAATATTAAAGGAAAAACTGAAGATGAATTGCTTAGTTCTTTCGAACAAAAAACTAGGTATAATATTCGTTTGGCTTCAAAAAAAGGTGTTACTACGAAAATTGGATCTCGTGAAGATTTAAAAGCCTTCCATAAAATAATGCTTGAAACCGGTGTAAGAGATGGTTTTGTTATACGTTCTTTAGAATATTTTGAAAAAATGTATGACGAAATGGCACCTGACCATTTAAGACTTTATATGGCTTACTTAGACAATGAGCCTATTGCTGGTACTATCGCAATTCTTTATGGAGATAAATGCTGGTACTTATATGGTGCTAGTAGCAATCAACATAGAAACTATATGCCAAACTACCTACTTCAATGGGAAATGATTAAATGGGCACTTGAATCCGGATGCAATGTTTATGATTTTAGAGGAGTTTCTGGCGATTTAAATAAGGACAATCACCTCTATGGTTTATATAGATTCAAAAAAGGTTTTTCTGGTGATTTTACTGAATTTATTGGAGAAATGGATTTGGTATTTAAGCCTTTTGCTCGTTTTGTACTTGAAAAAGGAGGCGCTTTATACAAAAACATTCGTAGAATTATCTTTGTAAAGAAAAATAGCTAAAAGGAGTCTTTTAAATGAAAAAACTTATTATTGAAAAGAGTAAATTAGTTGATAATATAGATAAATTAAGGTCTATAACTAATACTCCAATTATTGCGACTTTAAAAAATAATGGATATGGTTTGGGGTTAGATGAATTTCCTAAAATTCTAGAACAAAATGGCATAGAATTTTTTGCAGTTGCAACGATTGAAGAAGCTATAAAGCTCCGTGAAAATGGTATAACAGCCAAAATCATGATGCTACATTCTACTGCTATCGAAAGTGATTTATTGACTTTACTAAATTATGAGATTATACCTACTATTGGCTCTTTTGAAGCCTTGTATGTATTAGATAAAATTTCAAAAGAAAATAACGTGCCTCTATATGCACAATTAAAAATAGATACTGGGTTTGGTCGTTTTGGATTTTTACCAGAAGATATGGAAAAATTGATTAATGAATTAAAATCTCATCCAAACATAGGTATTATAGGTACTTTCTCTCATTTTTCTTGTGCTTTTAATGAAAAGTCTAATTATACGGACAAGCAATTTAATATTTTTAATAAATGTGTTTCTAAGTTAACTGATGCAGGAATAGAGCCTGGAATTCGTCATATTTGTAACTCTTCTGCTTTCCTTACAAAGCTTCATATGCACCTTGACACATCTAGAATTGGCTCCGCATTAGTTGGACGTATATTAGTTCAAAATGCTCTAGGATTAAACAAAATTGGATATATGATTTCTGCTATCGAAGATATTAAGATGCTTCCTATTAATTCTTATGTTGGCTATTCTAATACTTATAAAACGAAGTTTGAAACCAAAATAGGAATTGTGCCTGTAGGATATTTAGATGGTCTAGAATTAAAAAAAGGACAAGATTGTTTTGATTTGCTTGGTACCCTTAGAGAAATATATAGCAAAATAAAATCACTTAATAAAAAAATATATGTTGAGATAAATAATAAAAATGTACCTATTATAGGTAAAATAGGTACAAATAATATTGTCATTGATTTGACAGATGTTGATGCAAAAGTTGGAGACATAGTTAAGTTAGATGTAAATCCTATGATGGTCCGCCCAGATATTGAACGAGTATTTGAATAGTACTTACATACCTCCATTTACTCCAAGTACTTGTCCTGTAATATAATTTGCATCATCTGATGCTAAAAATAACACTGCTTTTGCAATATCTTTCGGAGTACCAAGTTTTTCGCTTGGTACTTCTTTTTTTAATTCTTCTTTATTAAACTCTGCATTCATGTCCGTATCTATAATTCCAGGAGCAATGCAATTTACCTGAATATTAGATAAGGCGAGTTCTTTTGCTAACGCCTTTGTAAAGCCAATAACTCCAGCCTTTGCAGTAGAATAATGAACTTCGCAAGAAGCTCCTACTTCTCCCCAAATTGAGGATATATTTATTATCTTCCCATATTTTTGATGAATCATCAAATCTATTACAGCTTTGGTTGTATTATATACTCCTTTTAAATTTACTCTTATCATTTCATCCCAATCTTCTTCAGTTATATCTGCAAAAGGTTTTATTTGAGAAATACCTGCGTTATTTACAAGTACATCAATTCGTCCAAACTGATTAATGCAAAAGTCAGCCATAACTTTTACTTCCTCTAAATTTCCTACATCAGCTTTTATTAAAAACAAATTTTCTCCTAACTTTTCCTTTATCTTTATAGCTTTTTCATAAGAATTTCTATAGTTTAATATAACCTTATAACCATTATTTATAAATTCTTCACAGATAGATTCTCCTATACCTCTAGAACCACCTGTAACTATTGCTACTTTTTCCATTTATTTTCCCCCTTTTTCCTAAACAATTGTACCACATTTACCGATATTTATAAAGTATTATGATTATAAAAAACTGGAGGTATAAAAATGAAGGATTACTATAAAAGAAGTTTTGCAATTAATTCTCCTATTTTTGTTATTTTATTGATAGGTACTTTAGTTTTAGGTGTTATGCTACGTCTTGACATATCAAGACCTGCCGTTTTATCTAGCCAACACATCACTACTTTATCTAGATTTGCATTAACCCCAAAATTCATAACATCAGCGTCTTTATTCTTTTGTTGGGTAGAATTTATATTAAGCATACTTACAATACTTGCTTTATATTTCTTAGGTCAAAATATGGCTGGTAAAGTTGCTGGAATTTGTGCAGCATTCTCATTTGCAGTATATCCTTACTTTATTACGAATTTATATACAATAAATATTTTTATCGTTTTTTCTTTTGTATTATACCTATTATCTATGTATGTTGGAGTTCATACAATGAGCAAATTTTGGAATTTACTTGCAGGCATTTTCTTTATGATATCCTGTATAATTGAACCTGCTATAATAATACTAGGTATTCTACCTTATATTTATTTTTTAATAAAACAACGCCATGTTGCTACGTTAAACTCAATGCTATTCTTTTTAATTGGAATCATAGTAATACTTGGAGTATTTGGATTACTTGCTTTGATGGGAAATAATTTAGCTAATTTTATTCCTATTGGAGATACTTTATTTAGTTTCGTAGATGGAATAAAAGCATTTTTCTCACATCCTCTTTTATATATTACTGGAACAATTTGGCCGTATCTAAAAAATAACTTTGCTTATCCTTTAGTAAGTGGTACTTATTCTTACCTACATTACTTTATAATTGTATTGTCTATACTCGGACTTTTGTATTCTTTTGTAGATGAAAATGTAAGAATTTTATCAATAATTTTAATATTTATGTTACTTCAGGCTTTCCTAATGCCTTTTGATTATGTTATACTATTCTTGATGTTTATTTTACTTGCAAGTTTTATGGTAGATAAAGTAGTAAAAGATGTATTAGAACTTTAAAGGAGATTATGATGTTTAAAAAATTATTTAGTAAAATCGATAACTTTATAGAAAACTTTAACGAAATAACTAATT